>ENA-OQCS01000463-OQCS01000463.1-human-gut-metagenome-genome-assembly--contig:-NODE-463-length-22459-cov-1.702355_pt1 | contig 22459 bp, 28 predicted proteins | sample MGYA00242757_ERZ504575 | MGnify/ENA primary metagenome ERZ504575 (study PRJEB26092, sample SAMD00036297) | human gut metagenome | host: Homo sapiens | study: EMG produced TPA metagenomics assembly of... | reverse complement strand
AGACATCCACCATCGTCACAGTATCCGTTTGAAAGGATATGATTATTCACAGGAAGGGTTATAAATGATATTAAACCCATATGGTGAAATAATCCAACAATGTTATTGGGATTTGGAACATAAATACCCCAATATCGAATGTTGCGAATATGTTATTATGCCAAATCATTTCCATGCGATTATAAAAATCGATCGGGATGCATTTAGGGCGGGCAAACCCCGCCCCTACGTGGTGACACTGGGGCATATTGTGGGATATTTTAAATATCAATCGACAAAAATGATTAATCTACACGGTCAAAAATTATGGCAACGTAATTATTATGAACATATCATACAGGATGAAAAGGCGTATCATAATATATCCAATTATATATTAAACAATCCGGCACAATGGGCATACGACCGATTACGCTAATTCATTGTGGCGATTCCATAATACCCATTGCATACTACCACGAAGCAACAGATATATCAGAAATGCCATCCACAATGCATGATTTCCCATCATTCCGAAAAAGAGGTAATAGATCAAAAAGAAAGTGCCGGAAGCGACCAACATCGAATAAAGCATCAGGCGAGTAGCTGTCGCACCGATCAAGATTCCATCCCACAAGAAGGCGGCAAAGCCGGCAAGCGGGACAGCCAGCACCCAATAGAAATAGGTTCCGGCCTCTTGTATGACAACAGAGTCATTCGTCAGGAGGGAGAGAAAACCTTTCCCGCCTACTCCATAAAGCAAGGTAAACGAAAGGGACAACCCAATCCCCCAGCCAAACAGCAAACGGATCATCCGACTAAGGGCTGTTTTGTTCCGAGCACCGATATACGTCCCGCCAAAGCCTCGCCTGCATAGGCAAAACCGTCCATGATATAGGAGAAAAGCGTAAACAACTGCATCAGCAATGTATTAACAGCCAAAACGATATCGCCCTGTCTCGCACCCGTAGAAGTAAAAAATGTAGTAACCGCCACCAAACAAAGCGTACGAAAGAAAATATCGCCATTCACCTGGAAGAAACGACGCATAGCGACCTTATCCATGGCCTCATGCCAGCAAACACGAATATTCAACCGCTTCCGATAGAATACGAACCACAGGAATACAGCCATCCCGAAGCCTCCATATTGAGCGATCAGCGTTCCCGTCGCAACCCCTTGCACCTTCATGCCGAACACAAAGACGAAGATCAGGCTCGCCACGATATTCACGACATTCTGGGTGATCGCAATAAACATCGGGAAACGGGAATTCTGCATTCCGATAAACCAACCGGAGAAACCATACAATCCCAACACAGCCGGCGCTCCCCAAATACAAATATTGAAATATAAGGAAGCCAACCGTTCTACCTCATCCGTCGTATCCAATAGTAAGAAAGCTATTTCCCGTATCGGATACTGGAGCAGAAGCAGAGCCAGAGAATCAGAATCCCGACACCGACCGACCGGAACAAAACCCTCGTTACTTCCAGGAGATCCCGTCTCCCCAGAGCCTGTGAAGTCATCCCACTCGTTCCCATCCGCAAGAAACCGAACAACCAGTAAATAATATTGAACAGCATCCCCCCTACCGCAATCGCCCCGATATAGGAAGCGGCCCCCAAATGTCCGACAATAGCCACATCAACCAATCCCAACAAAGGAACCGTTATATTGGATACAATAGAAGGAAGCGCTAACTGAAGTATCTTTTTATTCATTATTCATCATCTATATTAAAAAGCTTATTCCTAACTTTGGCGACAAGTTACAGATTACTTTATAAACAACATGATTACGCTTATGCTTCAATCATACAACAATTTTCCGCTATCCATTCGCCATTTGCAATAGTAACCTATAAGTAGCTATATAACAACCTATTACTTCATTGCAAACTCTTTTTCATTTGCAATAACATTTGTTATCCACCTACATTATTCCACCTTCACCACCGAATAGCAAGTTCCTTTCATCGTGCGGCGTGAAGGGATCTTGTTCTTCTGGAGCAGGCGGCCGAAGTAGGTCAACCGTTTATTGCCCAACTTAATGCCACTTTCACTTTGCAGATACTGGAGAATTTCAATGGCGGATAATTCCAGACTCTCCTCTCCCGGCCGGGCGGCACGAAAGTACTGAAGAAACAACTGTTCTTCGACAGGCAGTTGCTGGAATACTTCATTGTTACGAGTTGTCGAGAACTCCTCTTCGGAAGTAAACCAATAACGTTCGCCATTCTTTAAAGCAGCCACTGCCTGGGCATACAACTGTTCATAGTCTATCGATGTTGAATTATCTATCGTACCGGAGATCTCGATACAGATAAAACGCCGGCTTCCGGTCGGATCGGTCAACAGATCGTAATTGTTGCAAGTCGCGATAAAAGAGGCATACCGGTGCAATGCCTGAATACTTCGCTTATAAGGCTGGCGAGCGTTGACAACCGGCTTTTGCAAGACATTCTTTAAAAAGCTCTGGTAAGCGGAACTGACCGAATCGAATTCATCGATATTGATCAAGGCAAAACGAGTCAGCATCAGTTCGGCATCCCGTTTGTTACTGAAATCAATGCTATCCGTATAATACATACGAAGCGAAGGCGGCAACAAATTCCGACACCAGGTGGACTTGCCACATCCCTGCGGACGACCAGCAAAGGCAACGAACTGTTTGCATGCAAATGCTCGCGCCTGTACCAATGAGCAATCATACTCAGGAACCAGATATAAAACAGATTGCGCCACTGGGCATTAGCGGTCGGCAGCGTATCGGCCAGTGCACGTATATGATCCTTACCGTCCCACTCCGGCAAATATTCCAGATAATCTTCCAACGGATAAAAGACCGGAACCCTGTCGGAATAAACATACCGCTTCACATCGCGATCCCAAAGAGCCAGCCCTTCGGCCTGCGCATTCAGACCGATGCTATTTAGAACCGTTTCGGTAACCGGGGCAAAATGGATATAGTACGAACCTCTTGCCCGGAACTCCACTTCGCCTGCCAGCATATTCCGCCGGAACTCATACCGCCGTTTCATAAACTCGTCCGTCTTTATCGAAAGCAGTTGCTCGGCAGGCATCACCGGCTTCTTCCCGAAACACTTCGACAGTTGGTACACCATGTGAATCGTCTCCCGGATCTCCTCTTCAAACAGTTCGAGATTCCGGCTAATCTTTGTCCAGCGAACCACATCCTCTTCCGGAATACCGGAGCGAAACAATTTTCAGCCAAACCTGTCAGGAAAGGCCTGACCTACTTTTCCTTCATCCAAGCCACCCGTCTTTTCGAGGGCGTCCAACATACAGGCATTATAAAAACGGGAAACGATACGACTGCGGTCATATCCGGGCATCATGCGCAAAAGCGGATCTTCCTCTTTGGCCACCACCTCCCGATAGGTCGGTTCGGCAGGCATCTGCATCGGTTGCTCCTGAATCAACGGTGTGGCCGACGGATTATAATATAAACCAGGATCAAAAGAATGGCGGCATCCTCTTTCCAACGATGCCTCCTCCCCCATCTCTATATGACGTTGCAGATGAGCCTGATAAAAGGCCACTGCACGCCTGTAGGCCACCGCATGAAACAACTCGGCCAACTCCCTCTTTTCCGGAAGGGAACCGTCGGGCAACACAAAAGGAACCAGTATTTTCACGCTCTTCCCGCTCGAACCGACAAAGGCAGCCATTGTCTGCGGGGCTAAGGAAGCGAGTCGCTTCACCTCCACGGCCTCTTCCCTATCCGCCAGATTGCCGACATCCATCAGCACCAGCCCGTTATACGCCTGATACTCTATCCTGCTTTCTTTCTTCCTGAACCGGGCGGCAAAAAGCAAAACAGGAATATCCGTCGCATGAATGTTCCGATCGCCAGGCATTGAAGAGGATAATATCCCCCGATGTTCATTCACCACCCTGGCTTGTTCGCCGGATCTTATCGCAGTCATCACATCTGGCAACTCTATATTTTTCAAAGACTTACCATTACTCTTCACTTGTGTTATTTTCATATCCGGACTCATTTGTGCAACTTTCGTTTTATGACTAATGACAAACTCCATTGCAAACTCAAAAAGATATTTGCAATGGAATAACAAACTATTATACAAATTATTACCTGGTAAGATTGCAAATGGCAAATACTTCCCGTAAACTTTAATGTATAAAACCTATTTCATCCTCGTAAACTCAATACTTCTCAGCCTCTCCTTCAGTTTCGGGCTGGGTTTGAAGCCAATTCCTTTCAGCTTAATAGACTCGGCACGGATTTCAACGGATCTTCCACTTCACGGTTGGGTCGGGCAGTTACGGAAAATGTTCCCAAACCGTCGATCGTCACGGTATTGCCGCCTTCCAGAGCTTCCGCAATCAGAATAGTCAGATTTTCCACAAGTCCTTTCACTTCGCCGTAGGAAAATGTACTGGATCCGGCTATTTGCTCGGCTAAAGCATCCAAATTCACATTGTCATAGCTTACCGTCGTTACCGAATACTTTACCGTCTTATTATCAGTAATATTGTCATTGATTTTTGTCAGCTTGTATCTTACCGCCATACTATTATCTTTCTATTAGATTTAACATTAACACGATTTATCTCAAAGGTTACCATCCTCTATCTTATTAGTAACCACTCAGTAACAACAGCCTGTACAGGATAATCGGTCAAGGTGTACAGGATGGTTTACCAGGGTGTACAGGATAATTGACTGAGGTGTACAGGATAGCATTAGCAAGTCAGCGCTAAAGGTATAAAATATAATGGCATAAACAATAATTATTCATAACTTCTTTCATTCATATAACAAAACGAGGCCACGGGATTCACATCCGGCGGCTTCTACACTAACCCTTAACTTTAACCAATGAAAAACAATAATCTACTTTATTAGTTTTTTAACGAAGCGATTGCGGCTTCGTAATTCGGTTCGTTTGTTATTTCGGAAACCAGTTCCTCATAAACAACTTTACCGACTTCGTCGACAACTATCACGCCACGGGCTAACAAACCCTTCAGCGGACCATCGACCATCAGCATCCCGTACCCGTTTTCAAAACAAGAACAACGGAATGCAGAAAGTGGGATCACTTTATCGATACCTTCCGTGGTACAGAAACGTCCTTGCGCAAAAGGCAAGTCTTTTGATACGGCAAGCACCACAGTATTAGGAAGAGAAGCGGCTTCTTTATTAAAACGTCTTACCGATGCGGCACACACGGCAGTGTCCAAACTTGGGAACACGTTAATCACGACTTTCTTTCCTTTTAAATCTTTCAGATGCAATTCGGATAAATCGCTCTTTACACCCTTAAAATCAGGAGCCTCTGCTCCAACTGCGGGCAATGAACCGTTCGTATTGACTTCATTACCTTTAAATGTTATCTTTGCCATCTTTTGTTGTATTTTATGTTCTTTATCAAAAGCGGCTTACAAATATAAGCTGCTTTGTATAACTTAAACAAAGGAATCTGAATAATGTTTTTACTTTTAACTCTTTTTAATTACTGCTCTCGATAACTCTTTTCTATCTTTGACCCAAAATAGAAAGAAATGGATGGGTTGATTATTTGCTTACTTGTTGTAATCATTGCTTTACAGGTCTTTTTCCGCCCCCGGAAAGACCATTCGGACATCGCAGGCGAATTGAAACGGCTGCTCGACGAAATGCAACGTTCATTTGAACGTATCGAAAAAACTTCGGGAAGATTTTCGTCTGAACCGGGAAGAAGGCCGCATCGTCGCCAGGGATAACCGGGAAGAACTGACGCGCTCCATGAACGAATTCCGGGATGCTTTCGACCGGGGGATCACTTCCTTCAATGCCCTGCAACGGGAAAAGTTTGCCAATCTGGACGAACAGCAACGCCTGCTTGTCGCCAACACGGAAAAACAGTTGGAAGAAATCCGCCTGACCGTAGACGAGAAATTGCAAAAGACACTGAATGACCGGATCGGTCAATCATTCCGGCTTGTGACGGAACAACTGGAAAGCGTACAGAAAGGACTTGGAGAAATGCAAACGCTGGCACAAGACGTAGGTGGTTTAAAACGTGTCCTCAGCAATGTGAAGACACGCGGCAACATCGGGGAAATCCAATTAAGCATGCTTCTCGAACAAATCCTGGCGCCGGAGCAATACGAGGCGAATGTGCACACCCGCAAAGGATCGGATGCCGCGTGGAGTTGCCGTCAAACTTCCAGGGCGTGACGATGTCCGCGAATTCGTCTATCTGCCGATAGATGCAAAATTCCCCAAAGACGTCTACGAACAGCTGCTCGATGCATACGATCATGCCGACACACAGGCTATAGAAGCAGCCGGAAAGCTATTGGAAACAACTATTAAAAAGATGGCAAAGGATATTTCCGACAAGTATCTGGCTCCCCCCGCCACCACCGACTTCGGCATCATGTTCCTGCCTTTCGAAGGAATCTATGCGGAGGTCGTACGCCGTTCTTCCCTGCTGGAAGAACTACAGCGCAACTATAAAGTGGTCGTCACCGGTCCGACAACGCTTGCCGCCATCCTGAACAGCCTGCAAATGGGATTCCGCACGCTCGCTATCCAGAAACACTCCGGCGAGGTATGGACCATCTTGGGGGCGATAAAGAAAGAATTCGAGAAGGTAGGCGGCATGCTGGAAAAAGCACAGAAGAACTTACAGACGGCCAGCGGACAGATCGAAGAGGTATTAGGGACACGCACACGCGTGATCCAGCGCAAACTGAAAGATGTAGACACCCTCAGCGACAGGGAGCACGTGCCATCCTTCCCGAAATAGGTCCATTAACGGATGAAGAAAACGAAAACGGATTATGAAAAAGAGACAGATTCCACATACATACGCCATCATATTTATATCATTCTTTTCTGTGCCGCCCTCACCTGGATCATTCCGGGCGGACAATACAAAGAGAGTATCAATGCCGCCGGAGAAAAAACGGTTGTCTACGAAGCGGTAGAACATGTTCCGCAAACTTGGCAGGTGTTCTCGGCTTTTTACAAAGGATTTGTCGACAAGGCAGATATCATCGTCTTCATCCTGATTATCGGAGGGGCGTTCTGGATCGTCAACGACAGTAAGGCTTTCGATATCGGAACCGTCAGTTTCCTCGGCCGCGCCCGTAAATGGAGAACAACCGTTTCCTGCGCAAGATCGGAGTGGAGAATTTCTTACTGACATCCATCATGCTACTATTCAGCATATTCGGGGCTGTCTTCGGGATGAGTGAAGAGACCATCGCATTTTGCCTGGTGCTTGTCCCGATGGCTATCTCGATGGGGTATGACTCCATCACAGGCGTTTGCATGGTCTTTGTCGCCGCCGGATTAGGATTTGCCGGTGCGATACTGAACCCATTTACAATCGGTATTGCGCAAGGGCTGGCCGGTATTCCGCTCTTTTCCGGAATCGAATCCGGATATTTTGCTGGATTGTCATCAATATGATCGGTTTCTCCTGGATACTGCGTTATGCTGCTAAAGTAAAGAAAAATCCGAAAGCTTCGTTAGTCTACGAAGAAGATCAGTATTGGCGGGACCTACACAATAACAACTCGCTGGATGTAAGCTATCATACGCCACGTGCCGCTTGGATCAGTTTCGGTATATTGGTAGTCATACAAATCATTTTCGCCGCTTATTATCCTGCAACAACTTTACAAATCGGGAACAGCGTTATCAAAGGACTGCCTCTCCTCCCCATTCTAACAGCTGCTTTTATCCTGACTTCCCTGTTCGCCCTACGCAAGACAGTCCATCTTTATATCCTAAACCTACTCTTCTTCACGATTTTTTATCTGATAACGGGAGTGATGGGATATGGCTGGTATATCATGGAGATAGCCACCCTGTTCTTCGCCCTCGGACTGGCAGCCGGCATCGCCAACAACCGGACTCCCAACGAACTGGATCAAACTGTTTCTGGACGGATGCAAGGACATTATGAGCGCAGCTTTGGTAGTCGGCCTTGCAGGCGGTATTATCGTGATACTGAAAGAAGGGCTTGTCATCGACACCATTCTCTACAACCTGGCGAAAGGGATGGAAGGGCTCGGACAAGTGGCGACCGTCGGCATGATGTACGTGATCCAGACCTTGATCAACCTGATCATTCCTTCCGGAAGTGCCAAAGCAGCCCTGACCATGCCGATCATGGCTCCTTTCTCCGACTTGATCGGATTGTCAAAGCAAGCGACCGTGATGGCCTTCCAGTTCGGAGACGGATTCACCAATATGATCACCCCGACATCGGGAGTGTTGATCGCCGTTCTGGGTGTCAGCGTATCCCTCACGATAAATGGTTTCGCTGGGCATGGAAATTCATATTGCTTCTGGTAATAGTCGGATTCCTGTTACTCATACCGACAGTATTGGTTCCGATGAACGGATTTTAATGGAACGGAAGATCATACATATCGACATGGACGCATTCTACGCTTCTGTGGAACAGCGGGATAATCCGGAACTTCGCGGAATTCCGCTTGCAGTCGGCCACGCGGAGGAACGGGGTGTCGTAGCGGCAGCAAGCTACGAAGCCCGGAAGTTCGGCGTACGCTCCGCCATGTCGTCACAAAGGCTAAACGCCTATGCCCTCAGCTCACATTTGTTTCCGGACGGATGGATGTCTATAAAGCGGTGTCCCGCCAGATACACGAAATCTTCCACGAATATACGGACATTGTCGAGCCACTTCACTGGACGAGCGTTTCTGGATGTTACCGAGAATAAACAAAACATCCCGCTTGCCGTCGACATAGCCAAAGCAATCAAGCAAAAAATCCGGGAGGAACTGCATCTGATTGCCTCGGCTGGGGTATCGTATAATAAGTTTTTGGCTAAAATCGCCTCTGACTACCGCAAGCCGGACGGACTGTGCACCATCCATCCGTCCCAGGCGGAAGAATTCATCAAACGTCTGCCGATCGAATCCTTCTGGGGGATCGGTCCGGTCACCGCCCAACGGATGCACTCATTAGGCATCCATAACGGAGAACAGTTGAGAGCTTGTTCACAAGAAATGCTCACCCGACAATTCGGAAAAGCAGGAATTTTATATTATGAATTTTCAAGAGGGATAGACTTACGCCCTGTCGAAGCCGTCCGAATCCGCAAATCCGTAGGCTGTGAACATACGCTTGAAAAAGACATTTCGCAGCAATCGTCCGTTATCATCGAATTATATCATGTTGCGACCGAACTGATCGAACGGCTGCAACGAACCGGTTTCAAAGGAAATACCCTTACTTTAAAAATTAAATTCCATGATTTCAACCAAAAGACAAGAAGCATCACCCAAAGCCACGAACTGACGACTTTAGCCGAAATACTACCTTTAGCCAAAGGACTGTTGAAAGACATCGAATATACGACTCACCCGATTCGCCTGATCGGGCTTTCGGTCTCCAATCCTTACGAGAAGAACGAAGAGAAAGCCCGCTGGGAACAACTAAGTTTTGAATTCAGCGACTGGGATTACTCTAAATAAGTATATCCATACAAGCCGGAACGATAGTTGGAAAGGAACTCTTTACCTTCTTCAACCGAAATCTTACCTTCCTTTACAGACTTAGTCACCCAAGTTTCCAGTGTCCTCACCAACTTTTTAGGATTATACTGGACATAATCAAGCACTTCGGCAACCGTTTCCCCGTCGATGACTTGCTCGATATTGTAACCTTTTTCATCTACCGTTACATGCACTGCATTCGTATCACCGAAAAGATTGTGCATATCTCCCAGAATTTCCTGATAGGCCCCAACCAGAAAGACACCGATATAATAAGCATCTTTTCCTTTCAGCGAATGTACCGGCAGATCATGGGAAACATTGCGTGTCGAAATAAAGTTGGCAATCTTGCCATCCGAGTCGCAGGTTATGTCCTGCAAAGTCGCCGTCCGGTCCGGACGTTCATCCAACCGCTGGATAGGCATGATCGGGAAAATCTGATCGATCGCCCAAGAGTCAGGCAAGGACTGGAAAAGCGAGAAATTACAGAAATACTTATCAGCCAATAGTTTGTCCAGTTTTCTAAACTCATCCGGTGCATGTTTCAACCCAGAAGCAATTTGGCTGATTTCGCGCGTCACAGACCAATACAAGCGTTCGATTTGGGCACGGGTCTTCAAATCGACAATACCATGACTGAACAAATCCAACGCTTCCTCGCGTATCTGCTGCGCATCGTGCCAGGCTTCCAGCATACGGCTCTGGTTCAGCTTATCCCAAATCTCATACAGTTCATGCACAAGCTCGTGATCAGATTCGCTCACCTCGAAGTCTTCATCCATTTCGGGAAGCGTAGCTGTTTCCAGCACTTCAAATATCAAAACGGAATGATGGGCAGTCAACGAACGCCCGCTTTCCGTTATGATGTTCGGATGCGGGATACCGTTCTTGTCACTGGCATCGACCATTGTAGAAATAGAGTCGTTTACATATTCCTGGATGGAATAATTGACGCTGCTCTCGCTATTGGAAGAACGAGTACCATCATAATCGACTCCCAGTCCGCCACCAATATCCACAAACTCGATATTGAAGCCCATCGCATGCAGTTGTACATAAAATTGTGATGCTTCGCGCAAAGCCGTTTTAATACGGCGTATCTTGGTCACCTGACTGCCAATGTGGAAATGAATCAGCTTCAGACAATCTGTCAAATCTTTCTTTTCCAGAAAATCAAGTGCTTCCAGCAATTCGCTGGACGTCAAGCCGAACTTGCTGGCATCGCCACCGCTCTCTTCCCATTTACCACTGCCGGAAGATGCCAGTTTAATACGGATGCCGATATTCGGACGGACATTCAACTGCTTGGCCATCTTGGCGATCAAAGTCAGTTCGTTGATCTTTTCGACAACCAGAAAAATGCGTTTACCCATTTTCTGTGCCAGCAAAGCTAGTTCGATATAACTCTCATCCTTGTAACCGTTGCAGATAATCAAAGAATCCGAATCTGTATTGACCGCAATCACCGCATGGAGTTCCGGCTTTGAACCGGCTTCCAACCCTAAGTTGAACTTCTTGCCATGACCGATAATCTCTTCCACTACCGGACGCATCTGATTTACTTTAATCGGATAGATAATGAAATTCTGCGCCTTATAACCATATTCATCAGAAGCCTGCTTGAAACAGTTCGCGATCTTTTCAATACGGTTATCCAGAATATCTGGGAAACGGATCAGTACAGGAGCCTCCACATCCCGTAATTGCAGTTCGTCGACCAGCTCTCTCAGATCTACACCGGCGCCGTCTTTACGAGGAGTTACCACTACATGACCTTTGTCATTGATACCAAAGTACGAAGTCCCCCAACCTGTGATGTTGTAGAGTTCTTCTGAGTCTTCAATACGCCATTTTCTCATTTCTTCTTCAGTGCAAAAAATACATTTTTGTATTTGGAATAAATAAATAGATATTGTTCAGACGTTACAAGTCAATATATTTATCGACAAGCTTATCTATCAAAAAGGTTGTAAATATAAGCAATAGATATATAATTATAGCAGATTTGATCAAGAAAAACATCTTAACAGGGATAATCGTTCCGTTTCAACCCGCAAACGGCTATTTTCTATCACCTTATTTGACTAGGTATCGACCTGACCGATTGTTCAATAACTTAAATCTCTACGAAACAGTTTTCACTGCCATTGCCTGTGCGAGACATATGTCCGGTAAAAAGTAATCCATACAAAACACAACTGAGTATACAAAAATACCCGGTAAATGTTTAATCTACCAGGTATTTTTTTCAAATCATGTGATTCCGGAGCGATTCGAACGCTCGACCACGCCTTAGAAGGGCGTTGCTCTATCCAGCTGAGCTACGGAACCATCCTTATTTGCGGTGCAAAGGTAGTAATATTATTTTAACAAGCAAATATTTTTGTTATTTTTCCTCCTAAATTCATATGTAGTCGAACTACATAAAGAAGGAAATAAAATCAGAACGGATATCCCACCGCAAAATGCCACGCGAAGTTACTGCCAAAGTTCGGATGCAGGATAGCCCATTTCCTTCTGCCACTTTCCTGCGGGTTATAGGCTTTCATACCGGTATCGAAACGGATCAGGAAGAAATCGAAATCGAGGCGGAGACCTAATCCATAAGAGACGGCAATCTCTTTGTAGAAACGGGAAAAATCGAAGTTACCGTTCGGACGGCTCTCATCCTTATGGAAAGTCCAGATATTACCGGCATCAATAAAGGCCGCCATCTCGAATTTCCAAAATAGTTTCGTTCGGTATTCCAAATTCAGATCCAGACGGATATCACCGATCTGCTGGGCAAAGGACTTGACCGAATCGAGCGGCATGCTACCGGGACCGAGCGAACGTACGGACCAACCGCGGACACTATTTGCACCTCCAGAGAAATAGCTGCGTTCGAACGGTAGCATCTTCGAGTTACCATACGGATAACCGACTCCGATACCAATGTGGAAAGCCAACTTGTTACGATTGTCCAACACGATACTTTTACTGAAATCTATATCCCCTTTCACAAACTGGGCATAATTAATCCCAAACAATTTATAGCGCCCTTCGTCATCCTTATCCGCACCAGTCAGACGGGAAAGCCCATACAGCAAGTTGCCTGCCATCTCGAAGGAGAAGCGAACGGAATGCGTATTCCTCAAACGATTCTGAGGATCATAATTATTAAAAGAATAGGTATAACCGGAACCGACAATAAACTGGTCGGTAAAATTGTAAAGCAAAGTAGATTCAGGCAACGAATCTTTAAACGACTGACTTATCTTCGGCAAGTGCACATAGTCAATGTCCAACAACTTGAACACATGGCGCGCTGCATATTGCTCCGCTCCTGCCAGATATAATTCCATCCTGCAGAGACGATGGCTCTTTTGAATTCCGGACGTGTTTGTATGCTGTAGTTCACCTTCAGTTCGGTCGTTGCACGAATCTTACGACGGAAATTTTCATGCAAGAAGGGGAACAGGAAACGGGGAAACAAAACAGATGCTTCCGCACCGAATTCCCAAAAGTTGTTTCCTTCCGACTGGCTGCCGGTCAACGCCTCGTATGCACCGCGTACTTTAGCAGAAAAAACCTCCGAGCCCTTGAACAAGTTTCGGTGCTGATAACTCAAACTGGAAGCAAATCCAAAATCCCCTGCCGAATTCGTCCCTTCCAGATCGACCCCAAAACCTTGCAGTTTTGCGGGAGAAGTCAAGATCGTACAATTAAGCTTCATCGTGTCGTTCTCTTCGACCTCCGAAAAACGGATATTTACATTACGCAAAGCACGCAGCGTGGCAAACGAAGAATAGGTCTGCTCCACCGTCCGCTCGTTATACAAGCGTCCCGGCATGATATAATTGCTCTTGCGCAAGACTCCCGGACGGATACTTCTGCCGTTCTTGCCGTATAGGATATCAATACCGTCAGTTCGAACCGTATCGTAAGGCATAGCGTTGTTTTCCTCTAACGTCAACGGGTCATAATCGGTCACAATCGAAACGTCTTTAATGTAATACTGACGATGTAACGTGTCGACCACCGTCCCGTCAGGCTTCTGCAAACGGTACGGTTTCAGAAGCATATCCAAATCTACGATATTCCGATTCAAAGAGCTATCGGCAATATAAGACAGGTAATCCCGGTTGAAAGCATAATAACCACGCCGACGAAGCAAAGTCGTAATGCGTTGCCTCTCCTTGTCCAGCACATCGCGGTCAAACAAGGCACTGTCTTTTATCAGAGAAGTATAATCGTCGGAATAAGTACGAAAAGCCGAAGCCAGTACGGAACGGTGAGGCGGTTTGAGCTTAGCAATGCTATCGATCTTAGGATCGCTCAAATCCATCGAATAATTATGAATCCGGTAAGGAGTGTTAGGGACGATCCTATAGGTCACGACAGCCTTTTTGACTCGTGAAGTATCAATAGAAGCCGAGACTTCGGCATTCATATATCCTTTATTGATAAAGAAACGTTTCAACTCGTCAACCGACTGCGTTACCAGCGTCGTATCCAGAATGACGGGAGCCTCTCCCATCCGGCGAAGCTGTTTATTGATCCATTTCTTCTCGTTCCGGCCCGACCAATCGTACACAAACAACTGCCATTTCATCAGCCGAATGCTTTAAAGTTGGGTTGCTGGCGCAAATAAGGCTTCAAATCGCTGTTTTTATAAGTCTTGCCATCCGACACAATCTCCACTTTGTCCAACAGGTATTCTCCTTCGCCTACATATTTTGTCGAGCTACAGGAGATTAACAACAATAGGAAACAAATGAAATATAGTGTTTGGATTCCCTTCATCATTCAAGTTACGCACGCAAATGTAAAAATAAAATGTGGTTTATGATTTATGATTTATGATTTATCAACGACACATAAATCATAAATCGTAAAAACCAATTACCTTTGCCGCATAAAAAGAGTAAAGATGCTAAGCAAGGGGAAAGTAAAGTACATCCATTCATTGGAAATGAAGAAATATCGGAACGAACTGAATGCATTCGTTGCCGAAGGAAACAAACTGGTTGCCGACATGATGTTTGCTTTCGAATGCGAACTGATTCTCGCCAAACCATCCTGGATGGCGATGCAGGGAAACATTCCGGCGAAAGAACTATTGGAAGCGGAAGGGGATGACATCCGTAAAGCCAGTTTCTTGAAAAACCCGCAGGATGTACTTGCCGTGTTCAAGCGCCCGGACTGGTCGCTCGACGAAGCCGATCCTTCTACCTCGCTCGTTTTAGCTTTAGACGGCATACAGGACCCTGGAAATCTCGGAACCATCATACGCCTTGCCGACTGGTTCGGCATCGAACATATCATTTGCAGCCCCGACACCGCAGATGTCTTCAGTCCGAAGACTGTGCAGGCCACAATGGGCGCACTGGCACATGTAAAAGTCCATTACACGGAACTGGAAGACTACCTGAAAGCCCAGGCGGCAAGACAAATTCCGTTGTTCGGTACATTCCTCGACGGAGAAAACATGTACACAAAGGAATTGTCGGCAAACGGAATCATCGTGATGGGGAACGAAGGGAACGGAATACGTCCGCAAATAGAAAAGTTGATTAATCAAAAACTTTATATTCCAAGCTTTCCACCCGAAAGAGAAACATCAGAGTCTTTGAATGTAGCCATCGCTACGGCTGTCATCTGCGCCGAATTTCGCCGTTGCCAGGGGAATGCCGCCCAATAACAGCACACAAACAGGCGAACCCGCTTCAGCAATACCTGTAAAACCTTGACGTTCCAAGCATCTGCCAACTGTTCTCCCGGCAGCATGTCAAAAGTGCCCTGTTCCCACGCTTGACTCGGAATTACAAAAGATGTGTCAGAATAAGAATCCTGATGACACCGCTTGTTCTCCTGCACCCCTGCGTCAAGCGCGGGAATAGGTACAAGGATCAAGATGCCGTCATAGAACTCCGTACCCGCAATTTCCCCTTCCAAAGGGAAAATTCCCGGCCAATACGCCGTTATCATTCAACTCGACATAGTGCAGCCGGTAGAACTGTCTCCAATAGATATAATGGGAAGCGATCCGGCGCATAACACTTTTTATTCCGCTGTGGATATTTTTACGGCAGACGAATCTTTTGCCATATCGGTCAGACGACCGTAATTATATTTCATAAGGTTCAGGCTGTCCAAATAAACTTTGTAGTAGGAAGAATCGGCATTGTTCATAAAGATATAACCGTACACACGTTTGACCTGTTTAGTCGGAACTGTCTTCAAAACGGTTTCATGATAACCATCACGAAGCACCTTGTCATTGACAGTCACGATCGTATCGCCCTGATCAGCACTTATGCGTATTTCCGGTTTATAGACCATCCCTTTATTGATACCCCAGACATTCATCCCCAACACAAACGTGCTGCCGGACGAATAGTTCGTTTCCGGTTTGATGTCGAACGTCACACCGTTAAACAGAGCATCGGGCTCCAACCTTAAAGAGGTGCGACGAGGCCAGATATCCACCGAATCCTGTTTGGAAACAGGTGCAGCCAAAGCCTGTACGTCGCCTAACGCTTTCTGCCGTTTATTCAAATCGGCCAGCACACGGTCATACACCTTCATATAAATATCCAGATGCCGTCCATACCAAATGAGCGAACTGTCGTACTCGGCTTGTGTGATATCGTATTTGCGGAAGATGGACTGATATAGAGCCTCCTTACGGGCATTATCGGAAAACGCCTTGCTGTCCAGGTTAATCATAGCTTCTGCCAATTGCATATCCACCTGTACAGCTTGCATTTTCTTTTCCGAAAGAATGTCATCCGGTACTTTGCTACAGGCAACCAACCAGGTTGCCAGCAACAAAACGACATTATATCTATATCTATGCAGCCTGTTCCGCATCAATTCTTTTATTTTTCTTTTGAGAGACTTGTCGACAATGTATGACGGTAGAACAGCAACAACAAAAAGACGCCTACGCAAATCGCCGAATCGGCCAAGTTAAAGATCGGACGGAAAAAGATGAACTCCTCTCCTCCCCACACCGGAATCCATTCGGGCAACACCGTCTGTAATCAAAGGAAAATAGAACATATCGACCACTTTCCCGTGCAACCAACTGGCATAGCTCCACCCTCCGGCATAAATGAGGCTACCTGTCCAAAACTATGATCGAACACCACCCCATAGAATATAGAGTCGATGATGTTCCCAATAGCCCCTGCAAAGATCAACGAGATACAGGCGATAAAGCCAAAGGCATAATTCTGTTTCACCAGCTTATACAGGTAATAACCGATAAAGCCGACAGCTATAATACGGAATACCGATAAAAACAACTTACCGATCACTTCTATCCCGAAAGCCATTCCCGGATTCTCGGTGAAGTACAAATAAAACCACGGAGTAATTTCGATACTCTCATGCAGCTGCATGTGAGTTTTAATCCATATTTTAAGAGCCTGGTCAAGAATAAGGAGCAGCATCACAATCAACGCTGCTCCCCAACCTTTGGAATATCTCATTTACTTGGCACCTCCCTGTTTAGCTTCGATACTCAACGTAGCGTGAGGTACTGCACGTAATCTTTCTTTCGGGATCAATTTACCGGTCTCGCGGCAAATACCGTATGTCTTATTCTCAATCCGGATCAATGCCGCCTGCAAGTTCTGGATAAACTTCATCTGGCGTTGTGCCAAACGACCGGCCTCTTCCTTCGATAAAGTCGCAGCACCTTCCTCCAATACTTAAACGTAGGAGATGTATCGGCGACATCATTGCCGTCAGAATTGGTGACACCCGGATCTCAACAGGTCATAATCTTTTTTCGCCTTTTCCAGCTTTTCCAATATTATGGCGCGGAACTCCTCGAGTTCTGCATCCGAATATCTTGTCTTTTCTGCCATGGTTCATTTAAATTAATAATTAACAATCAAGAATGAATAATGAATAATTCAACAATGAGAAAGATTTCCTTTTCTCTTGCCCACAAATATAAGCAATTCTTCCATTGTTCATTATTAATTATTCATTATTCATTGAATATTTATGCTTTTCGATCCGGACCGAAAGCTTGAAGTCTTCGAAATCCATCTCGGTCGCATCGCTAATCACATCCGTAATTTCCACTGATACAGCCAACACCTGGTTTGCGATATAGGAATTGAAGTCCTTGATCGCCTCGTCCATCCCATCGTTCGAAAGGACAGTGACGGATATTTGTCAGTAATGTCGTAACCGCTGCTCTTACGCAGGTTCTGAATACGGTTTACCAACTCACGCGCCAGCCCTCCTTGCGGAGGTTTTCCGTCACGGTGATATCCAGCGCCACCGTCAAGCGGCCTTCGTTCGCAACCAACCAGCCGGTATGTCTTCGGAGATGATTTCGACGTCTGCACGTTCGATCATCGCCTCCTGTCCTTCAACGGTCAGCGTGAATGTTCCGGCTTTCTCGAACGCATTGATTTCGTCCTGGCTCATCGCCTGGATAGCGGCGGCCAATGCCTTCATGATCTTGCCGTAACGTGGGCCCAGCTTCTTGAAGTCCGGCTTGATCTTCTTTACCAAAATACCGGCGGCATTATCGACAAACTTCAGTTCCTTCACATTGACCTCGTTCAAGATCAGCGCTTTCACGGCTTCGATGCTTTCCTGCTGGTGAGCATCCACAACCGGGACCATGATGGTTTGAAGCGGCTGACGCACCTTGATGTTCACCTTACGGCGCAAAGCCAGCACCATAGAAGACACATCCTGAGCCATCTGCATACGTTCTTCCAGGTCCTTGTCGATCATTGCCTCATTGCAAACCGGGAATTCGGACAGGTGGACAGATTCAACCTTTTCGCGTCCGGTAGCGGCGATCAGGTCACAGAACAACCGGTCTGCATAGAACGCGCGATCGGAGCCATCAACTTGGCGACGTTTCCAGACAAGTGTACAAAGTCTGGTAAGCAGACAACTTGTCGGTCGTCATGCCTCCACCCCAGAAACGGCGGCGGTTCAGGCGCACATACCAGTTACTCAGGTTATCGTTTACGAAATCGGAGATCGCACGTCCGGCACGGGTCGGTTCGTATGTATCCAGGAATCCATCCACATCCTTTACCAACGAATTCAGCAACGACAGAATCCAACGGTCGATTTCGGGACGTCTTTCCAATCCACATCCGGTTCGGAATAATCGAAACCGTCCACATTCGCATACAAGGCGAAGAACGAATATGTATTATATAATGTACCGAAGAACTTGCGGCGAACTTCTTCGATACCGTCGATATCAAACTTGATGTTATCCCACGGAGAGGCATTCGTAATCATGTACCAGCGCAAAGGATCGGAACCGTACTGCTCAATCGTGGCGAACGGATCGACGGCATTACCCAGACGTTTGGACATTTTGTTGCCATTCTTGTCCAATACCAATCCGTTCGAAACGACAGCTTTATACGAAACGCTGTCGAATACCATCGTAGCAATCGCATGCAAAGTGAAGAACCATCCGCGTGTTTGGTCGACGCCTTCGGCGATGAAATCGGCCGGATAAACCTTGCGGTCGTCGAAGATTTCCTTGTTTCGAACGGATAATGAATCTGTGCATAAGGCATCGCACCGGAATCGAACCATACGTCGATCAGGTCGGTCTCGCGCTTCATCGGCTTACCGCTTTCGGAAACCAGGATCACATCATCCACATACGGACGGTGAAGGTCGATCTTTTCGTAGTTCTCCTTCGTATATTCGCCCGGCTGGAATTTCAATTCCTTATACGGGTTGGACTCCATCAGCCCGGCTTTTACGGATTTCTCAATTTCATTGTACAGTTCTTCAACCGAACCGATGCAGATTTCTTCCGCCCCGTCTTCGGTACGCCAGATAGGCAACGGCGTTCCCCAGTAGCGACTACGGCTCAAGTTCCAGTCCTGAAGGTTTTCCAACCATTTGCCGAAACGTCCCGTGCCGGTGCTCTGCGGTTTCCAGTTGATCGTATTGTTCAGTTCAATCATCCGTTCGCGGCAAGCGTCGTGCGGATAAACCAGCTATCCAGCGGATAGTACAACACAGGCTTGTCCGTACGCCAACAATGCGGATAGTTGTGCACATGCTTCTCGATGCGGAACACACGGTTCTGTGCTTTCAGCATCATGCAGATTTCGATATCCAGCGTTTCGTCTTTTTCTCCCTTTGTCGCATCGTAAGCGTCTTCACGAACTTGCCCTGCCACGGATCATAGTCGGCAGCATTCATATGCTCCTGAACATACTCGGGATCGAGGTCTTCCAGCAGATAGAATTTACCTGTCATATCGACCATCGGACGGCGGTTCCCATCTTTGTCGATCATCATCAAAGGAGGTACGCCGCTTGCTTTTGCCACACGGTCGTCATCCGCACCGAAAGTCGGAGCGATATGTACGATACCCGTACCATCTTCCACCGTCACATAGTCGCCGGTGATTACCCGGAAAGCACCTTCTCCCGGATTGACCCACGGGATCAGCTGCTCGTAATGCATGCCGGCCAGTTCCGGTCCTTTCCATTCGCCGACCACTTTGAACGGCACCAGTTTATCGCCCGGTTTATAATCGGTCAGAGCCAGATCGGCGGCTTTCGGATTGAAATACACATTCAACAAGTCCTTAGCCAAAACAGCCGTCATCGGCATACCTGTATATGGATTATAGTCTGAACAGCCACATAAGTGAAATTTGGACCCACACAAAGAGCCGTGTTGGAAGCAAAGTCCACGGAGTAGTGGTCCATGCCAAGAAGAACGGTTCGCCAAATCCCGCCATCTCCGGTTTCGGATCGAGAATGCGGAACTGAGCCGTACAAGTCGTATCCTTCACGTCGCGATAACACCCCGGCTGGTTCAACTCATGCGAGCTAAGCCCCGTTCCGGCAGCCGGCGAATACGGCTGGATCGTGTACCCTTTGTAAAGCAAACCTTTCTTATACAGTTCCTTCAGCAAGTACCACAATGTTTCGATATAACGATTGTCGTAAGTGATATACGGGTTTTCAAGGTCGACCCAATATCCCATCTTCTGTGTCAGATCCGTCCATTCCTTCGTGAACTTCATCACGTCGCGGCGGCAGGCGGCATTATATTCGGCCACAGAGATCTTTTTGCCGATATCTTCTTTGGTGATACCCAATGTTTTTTCAACTCCCAGCTCTACTGGAAGTCCGTGTGTATCCCATCCCGCCTTACGGTTGACAAGATATCCTTTCATGGTCTTATAACGGCAGAAAATATCCTTAATCGAACGGGCAATCACATGGTGAATACCGGGCATACCGTTTGCAGAAGGAGGACCTTCATAAAAGACAAACGAGGGATGTCCTTCGCGGATTTCAAGACTCTTATGGAAGATGTCGCCATCCTGCCATTTCTTCAGCACCTCTTTATTGACGTTCGACAAGTCAAGTTTCGAGTATTCGGCAAATTTCTTACTCATATGCGTTATATTTATCTATCTTCTCAAAAATTGCCGCAAAGGTAGTGATTTAATTCGAATTAGGCAATATGGAAACAGCAAGGACTCAAATCTCTCCGGACGTATTTCCCAGCGCCATCAATAATGCCACCACTTCCGAATAATTCTTCGGCCGGAGGAAATGTTGTTTCCTTTCAAGAACCAGTTGTAAACGGTACTCTGGATCTCGCCTATAAATGGGCTGTACAAATTCTCCCAGTAAGCGACTTTCCGGTTGTAAAGATCTTTTACCTCGGGGGAGATCGTCTCTTTCCATTCATTAAACTCCTCTTCCGACAATAAGCCGTAGGCATTGCTCAACACATAAGGCAACAAAGCAAAATAAGCCGAAAACCGGATTTCCGGCACTCCGGAACGGGAACAGACGAGAAAACCATACAAATTCGCTTCCGCCTCGCTGGATATTCCTAACACATGCGCCATTTCATGTGCATAAGTAAACGGATACTGGACCGGGAGCAGATCAGGGTTCAGATTATATTCGGTAAAAAAACGGTCCCATATACCCCAATACCCCCACTCCACTCATCAAAAAGGGCATTAACATCGGCTTCGGATGCAAATACCCGGCAGGACTGACTAAAGAGAAACGCCCGGCAATTTCATGATATTCCTTTTTCACTTCCTCTGCGACGAGGGCCTTATCTATTTTTTCGACAGGCACAAAGGACGCATTCAACGAATCTGTATAAGTGGATAAGAACGAACGAAAAGCGTCGGCTGAATAAGCCGCATACGGGATTTCCGTCCGTGTAAAAAAGTCTTTCCTGAAATAATTCAATCCCCAAGCCAGATAAAACCAGACATATATCCACAACAAATATTCGATCATCCGTCCGGCTGTCGCCCGCCAGGAACGTTTCTTCACAATGGCATAAACCAGATAAGCAAGCAAACCGGCCATACTACCGTATATCAGGCAATCACCTATCGAAAAAGAAAATAGAGAAGAAAAACAGGACAAAGCACCCGATATATAAGGATATACATTCCGGGCATACGCCTCTCCCATATCCGGCGAACGCATGGCGCACCAGATACCGGCCAGAAGGAGAGACAAGACTATCCAGCGTATATATTTCAATTTGAAATGTTTTTATTCAATAACTTCTTCACTTCCGCTTCCGACAGATTCCGGCGACAGGCATAATCTTTCATCTGTTCTTCATCAATATTACCAATCATAAATATTGGGAATCCGGATGTGCAATATAAATGCCGCTCACCGTCGCCGTCGGATACATAGCGCCGTTTTCCGTCAACCGGACACCGATCTGTGACATATTTAACAACTTATCCAACGTGTAGTTCAAAAGCTGGTCCGGCAATGAAGGATAACCGATAGCCGGACGTATTCCCTGATATTTCACTTTATACAGGTCGGAGATGGAAAGCGATTCATCCGGAGCATATCCCCAATATTCCTTACGGACCTTTTCATGGAGATATTCGGCCGTACCTCGGCCAAACGAGTCCGGTCAAAGGTTTGCGAACAAACTATGGAAATTATAGGT
>ENA-OQCS01000462-OQCS01000462.1-human-gut-metagenome-genome-assembly--contig:-NODE-462-length-22521-cov-1.589578_pt1 | contig 22521 bp, 31 predicted proteins | sample MGYA00242757_ERZ504575 | MGnify/ENA primary metagenome ERZ504575 (study PRJEB26092, sample SAMD00036297) | human gut metagenome | host: Homo sapiens | study: EMG produced TPA metagenomics assembly of... | reverse complement strand
CGGCCCACGCCGCGATGTCGAAGTGGGCCAATTCGTCGCTCAGCGTGGCGAAATCGGTCGGGTTGTAGGTCTTCTGCGAGTCGCGCGTGGCGACGTTGTCCCAGTGGTTCGCGGCGATGCGGGTCTCGACATCGAGGAAGCGGTCCGCCTGTGCGCGGGTGGTCTCTTCGTCGCCGTAGCGGCCAGACGCAGCTGCTTGGCGACCATGTCGACGTAGGCTTCGCGGATCGGGGCGTAGTGGTCCTCGCGGTAGTAGCTTCGTCGGGCAGGCCGATGCCGGACTGTTCGAGGCTGCTTTTTGTAGCAGCTATGACTACTGCTACCTCCGTTTGCGTCAGTGGTAATATCGGGTTTGTCGGCTTGGTTATTCCGCATATGATGCGTATGCTTATCGGTCCTGACCATCGCGTTGCTTTGCCTGCCAGCGCACTTGGCGGCGCAGCTTTTTGGTATTCTGCGATTCGCTGGGACGCATTATTATGCCGCCGGCAGAGGTGCGTGTAGGCATTATGACGGCGTTTTTAGGTACGCCGTACTTCCTGTATCTGCTGCGCAGAATGCAGAAGCAGTTCTTTTAAGATGAGGTGGAAATTATGAAGGTTATTTTCTTGACGAATGTTATTCGCCGCATGGGTATGATGCAGCAGACTATGGAAAAGCTGCAGCAGGAAGGCAAGCTAGATAATGCCTGCGCCTGCCGTTGGATTACAGATGCGACGGCTTGGGATGATAAATGGCACAAGGAGCTTGCCGGCTCCAAGCTGGTCATTATGAAATGGATGGGTACAGGTCTGGATACACCGTTTCTGCAGCGCTGTGTAAGCTTGCTGAAGCAGTTGCGCCTGCCATTTTATATTGATGCTGCCGGCAGCAAGGAGGGCGAGCTGGCGCAGGGACTGACACCAGAGCAGCTTGCTGTTATCAAAAAATATTGCATGTTCGGCGGCGAAATCAACTATAGCAATCTGTGGTTATATCTGCAGCAGCTGTTGCAAGGTGAGACTATTACAGTCGATGAGCCTAACCCGATTCACTGGTGCGGTATTTATCACCCGCGCGCGAAAAAGGTATATACCGATTTAGCGGAATACCAGCGTGATTTTTGCGTCAGCGGCCGTCCGACAGCCGGTATTCTTTTTATCGTCGACGAATGGGTGTGGGGCGATTTGACCTACCAGACTGCGATAATAGAAGAGCTGGAAGCACAGGGCGTCAACGCTGTCTGCGTTTTCAGCAACGGCATGCCGGTGGAGGAGATGGGCATGCCCAGTCTGACGCAGGTTTCAACAGCTTCTTCTGCAATGCGGACGTGTGCCTGCAATCGATGTGTTGCTGAATGTCATGAAGTTTCCATGACTACCGGCGGTTCGATTAACCTTGATTATCTGAAAAAGCTTAACGTACCGGTTTTGGCTGCCTATACGACAATTGCGCCCTTTGAGGAATGGAAGGACAGCTTTGAAGGCATGAACGCCATGGAGGTTTCCATCAGCGTTTCTCTGCCGGAATTTGATGGTATTATTCACGGCGTGCCTATAGCACACAAAAAATTCTGGAAAACGGCGATGTCCGCTATCTGCCTAATATGGAGCGTGTAAAGCGCATGGCCTCCAAGGCGAAGAAGTGGCGATGCTGCGCCACAAGGCCAACAGCGAGAAGAAAATCGCTATTATTTTCCATAACTATCCGCCACGTAATTCCAATATCGGCAGTGCTATCGGTTTAGATACAATCGAAAGCATCCGTCGCGTGCTGGCTGCTATGCGCGAGCGTGGCTATAAGGTAGATTGGATTCCTGAGGATACGAAGGAATTTATCAAACAGCTGACGCTAATGCCACCAATGACCGCAGTATGCTGACGGAAAAGCAGGTTGATGCTGCCTATAAGCTGACGGGAGCAGAATATAGAGAATTCTTTGCGCTGATGGACAAAAAGGTGCAGGAGCAGCTGGTGAAGGATTGGGGCGAAGCGCCCGGCACTGTCATGGAATATGACGGCGATATCCTGGTACCGGGAACGATGAACGGCAATGTTTTCGTAACCGTGCAGCCGCCGCGTGGTTTTGGCGAGGACCCGGAGAAATTTACCACGATCCTTACGTTGCACCGACGCATCAATATCTTGCCTTCTACCGTTGGGTACGCGATGTTTGGCAGGCAGACGCTGTTGCGCATATCGGTACGCATGGCAGCCTGGAATGGCTTCCGGGCAAGAACGCCGGCCTTGATTGCAGCTGCTACCCGGATTTGGCGCTGGGAGATTTGCCGAATATTTATCCTTATAACATCACTATTACCGGTGAGGGCATTCAGGCAAAACGCCGTGGCGCTGCCTGCCTGATTGAGCATTTGCCGGCGCCGCAGACACAAGCGGGAGTGTACGACGAGCTGGAGGAGCTGGAAAAGCTCATGGACGAATACGTGCACTTCAGCAGCACGCAGCCGGATAATCTGCGCGCTTGCAGGAGCTTGTACTGGCGAAGGTTGCCGAGGCAACCTGCAGGATGAGGTTACTTACGATGAAGAAAAGCCCTTCGACGAATACGTGATGAATCTGCATAATTACATTACGGATTTGAAGAATATGGAGGTACACACAGGCCTGCATATTATGGGACAGCCGCCGGAGGACCAGCAGCTGGAGGATTATCTGTGGCTGCTGCTGCGTCTTGATAACGGCAATATCCCCAGCCTGACGCAGGCAATTGCTGCGCTGTATGGCTTTGATTATTACTATCTGCTGGAAAACAGCAGCCTGATATACGAACCGCTGAATATCACCTATGGTATGCTGATTGACCGTATCGCCAATCAGTGCCGCGAGCTGATTCGCTGCCTGCAGCAGCGTGACTTTGTGAAGGAAGCTGTTGCCGACGCTCTGCAGCTGCCCTGGGTGCAGCAGGCACCGGCGGAAAGCAGAGAAAAGCTGGAAGTGGTATGCAACTATATTGTAGATACACTTTACCCCAATCTGCTTTTAACGAAGCAGGAAATTACCAATATGCTGCGTGGCTTTGAGGGCGAATATATCGAGCCTGGTCCTAGTGGTGCGCCCTCCAGCGGCGGCGCTGATTTGCTGCCGACAGGACGCAACTTCTACGGTGTGGACCCGCGCTGCCTGCCAACTCCGGCGGCATGGGAAATCGGCCAGACACTGGCGACCAGGTGTAGAGCGCTTCATTGCGGAGGAAGGTCATTATCCGGAAAATATCGGTATGGTCTTCTGGTCCGGCGCGAATATGCGCAGTCATGGCCAGTGCATTGCTGAATTCCTCTATCTCATGGGCATCCGTCCCAAGTACCAGAGCGGCAGCCTGCGTATCAACGGCCTGGAGGTCATTCCGCTGATGGAGCTCAACGTCCGCGTATTGACGTTACGGCGCGTATCAGCGGCCTCTTCCGCGATACTATGCCGTCGGTAATGCAATTGATGGATAAGGCGGTGCTGTTGGCAGCGGAGCAGGATGAGCCTGATGACTTAAACTTTGTACGCAAGCATATTCAGGAGGATACCAGGGAGCTGGAGCAGCAGGAGGGTATGGAGCACGCTACAGCATGGCGTCAGGCGGCCTTCCGCGTCTTTGGCGATGCGCAGGGAACCTATGGCGCAGGCGTTGCGGCGCTGTTGGAAAGCAAGAACTGGGAAACCATTGATGATATTGCCGATGTTTATGTACGTTGGGGCGGTCATGCCTATGGCGGCAAAACCAAGGTAAATTCCTGCCGCAGCAGTTCCGCAAGCGTATGGGCAGCTTGGATATTACGATTAAAAACGAGGGATAACCACGAAACAAATATGCTCAGCAGTGATGACTACAATGCATATCATGGTGGCATGATTGCAGCAGTGCGTTCGATTAAGGGCAGCGCGCCGCGCTCCTACTGCGGCGATAGTACCGACAGGACGCGTGTGACGATGCACAGCGTGCAGGAGGAGGCAAAGCGCCTGTTCCGCAGCGAGGCGATTAATCCTAAGTTTATCAAGGGCATGATGCAGCATGGCTATAAGGCGCTGCCGATATGGCCAACATGATTGCGCACAGCTTCCAATGGGATGCGACGAGCGCCGTTATGGAGGACTGGATGTACGAAAAATATGCTGAAAAATATACCTTTGACCCGGCAGTACAGGAATGGCTGCGTGATGTGAACCCCTGGGCGCTGCAGCGCATGACGGAAATTCTGCTGGAGGCAGAACAGCGCGGACTGTGGCAGCTAAGCCGGAAACCAAAGAAGAGCTGCAAAAGCTCTACCTTGATATGGAGGGCGAGCTGGAGGACAGAGCAGATGGGCATTAAAATGTTAGTGCTGAGCCTGACCGGCCAGTGCAACTTTGCCTGCCGTTACTGCTATGCTGCCGAGCATGAACGCAGTATGATGTCACCGGAAACAGCGTTGGCAGCAGTTAAGCTGGCGGCGGACGGCGGTGAACGCTTCGTAATTCAGTTCAGCGGCGGCGAGCCGCTGCTGAACTTTGATTGCCTGAAGGCAGTGGTAGATTATGTGCATCAGGAAAAGCCGCCTGCCGTACTGCAGCTGCAGACTAACGGCTCTTTGCTTACTGATAAGATTGCAAAGTATCTCTATAAAAATAAGGTTGCTATCGGCGTGAGCTTGACGGCAGACCGGCTGTCAATGATAAGCTGAGGCTGAAAAAGAATGGCTACGGTGCGACCGGAGAAATCCTCAAAGGTATTGAGGTTTTACGCCGCAACAATATTGCCTGCGGCGTAACCTGTGTAGTGACATCGGAAAATGTAGATACACTTGAAGGCATTGTGGATTTTGCCTATTTTTTGGGCAACATCCGTAAAATCGGCTTTGACATCCTGCGCGGGCAGGGACGTGGCCGCAATCTGCAGCCGCCAACGCTGCAGCAATGCAGCAGGCTATGCAGCGCGTTTTTGCGCGCTGCGACGAGCTGGCGAAGCTCACAGGAATGCGCATAGCGATTGCGCAGCAGGAGCGGGCGCAGCTTTTGTGTAAGGATTGCAGTCTGACCTTCGGCCATTGCTACGCCATGAACGGTGAAGCAGCCTTTGTGGATGCCAAGGGGGATATTTACGCCTGCTCCTCGCTGGTAGGCAATGCGGATTTTTACCTTGGTAATGTATATAACGGCTTAGAGCCTGCTTTGGTAGAAAAAACTAAGCAGGTGATTGCCGAGTCTATGGATTTTTGCCGTCAATGCGGTGATTTTAAATTGTGCGGCGGCGGTTGCTTCGCGCGTTGGTATGGCTTCGAGGATAAGTCTGCCTATGGTGCGGAATGCAGCATGAAGCGTGAAGCGATAAAACGCATACAAAAGTAAAAAAACGTCAGCGTCGGGTGCTTAACAAAGTATTTCGCTTTGCTGACGTTTCTTTGTTAATAAATAATGCGTCAGGTAATGCTTCTGACATCTAACAGGTATTTTCTACATATCTTTTGACATAACTAAGCTGCTTGGTAGTATCTTTTGCTTGACTATATTCTTAGTATATACAATAAAATAGAAAAAATGATTGTTTAGAATTTTCGGAGGCAATGGAATGAAAATTGCTTTATGTCATTTAGAGCTCAGCTGCGGTCCGCAGGAGCGCAATCTGCAGATATTGGAGCAGGCAGTGCGCATTGCTGCGGAGCAGGGCGCAGACTGGGTATTAACGCCGGAGATGGCAGTACAGGGATATTATTTTTATCGCATAGATGAAAACGCTGTGGTAGTGCCTCAGCCGTCACCTGAGCTGGAGCCGCTGCGTAAATTGTGCTGTGAATATGGCATTACCCTCTTTTTAGGCTGCGGCGAATATGATGCTGCCTGTGATAAAACTTCAACAGCTGTCTTGTCTTTGGTCCTGATGGTGAATCATCGGCCGTCACCGCAATGGCTCTTTGGCGAGTGATGGCATCCGAGTCTTGGGCGCGCAAGGGTGACAGTTTTACCGTGCTTCCCTGCAGCGGACTGCAGACAGGAGTGCTGGTGTGCGCTGACCTGTGTTCCCGGAATATTATGAGGAACAAGGCACACGGTGCCGAAATAATTGTCGACGTTGCTGCCTGGCCGCCGACACAGGTATGCGGTAATCCGCTTCCCGCTTGGCTGCATGCATCTAAGGTAACTGATGTGACGATAATTGTCTGCAATCAGACCGGTTCCCCGCAGTGATGGATATGAATGTGGGGCAGAGCGTGGTTATTGACCGGGGTGAGCTGAAGCTGGCGTACAGCGGTGAGCCTGCGGTGTTGCTTTTTGATTATGATGCAGAAGCTAAGTGTGTGCAGTCAGTTGCCTATGATGTTCATTATATAAAGTAAGTAAATAAATGCTTGCGGCGAAATAATATCCCTATTTTTGCCGTTGACGAGTAAGTGATAAGAAGATAAACTGATAGCTGAGAGAGAAAGCTAGTTTTGCTGTACGCCTGTCTTGAAAGTATAGAGGCGGATGGTATGCTATAAATTATTTCAAAGGTGGGTTTAGAGTATGAAAAGGTTCAAGCTTACGTAATGCTGTAGTGGTGTCCTTGCTTGCAGGTACAACTGTAGTATGGGGGGGCACGGCGTTTGCAGCAGAGGATTTGCAGGAGTTCGCACTTGAGGATATGGTGGTAACTGCTACCAGAACCGAAAGCAAAATGGTTGATGTTCCTGTAAATACAACCGTTATTTCTGCAGAAAAAATCGCTGACAGACATTATCTGGATGTAGCTGATGTACTGAAGGATGTACCGGGTGCTACGGTTATGGACACCGGTGTTGGCGCTTATGAAAAGAAAGTAGTTTTAAATGGCGATGAACGCGTTCTCGTCCTTGTTGATGGCAAACGCGTTAACATTGATATGGGAACAATGAGTCGTGCCAGCTATGATTTAAATCAAATGCCAGATGTAAGCCTTATCGAGCGCATTGAAGTTGTTAAAGGTCATGGTGGCGCACTTTATGGCAGCGATGCCGTTGGTGGTGTAGTTAATATTATCACTAAGAAGGTGGACCATAGCTATGGTAAGGTTTCTATGGGCTTTGGATCTCATCAGGCACGTGATGCAAAAGCTATGTACACTATAAAAGAAGGTAAGACTGGCGTTATGGTTGCAGCCTCTAAATATAAACAAGGCTATCATGAGTATAAAGATGCTAAAACAGAAGCAAATAAGAGATGGCCTGCTGCGTCTACTTATGAAAATGAAAAGGTTTCTGTGAAATTAAGCCAAGAGCTTTCAGAAACATCTAATTTAGAACTTGGTTATGATTTCAGTAAGTTTGAAGGCGTTAGATCTTATAGTACAAAGGCAAAGTCTGCAAGCTTCAGCAACAAAAAAACGAATGATTTTTATGCAAAGTATAATTGGACTGTCAATGATAAGGATCAAGGCTTTATCCAACTTTATCGTAATAAATATGATTATTACAATGCGGGCGATATGTACGAAACTGATACAGGCTTTGAAGCTCAGCAGAACATTACCTTGTCAGATAACAACAGATTAGTTGTAGGTGCTTCCTATCGTAAGGCTAAAGCATTAAATGCTACGTCATATACAGCAGAAAAATCCATTAATAATAAAGCTGTTTTTGTCAGCGACCAATGGGAATTTGCACCTAGCTGGACTTTGGATGCAGGCGTGCGCTATGATAAGCATAGTACCGCAGGCAGTAAAACTACTTGGAGTGCAGGTTTGAACAAGAAATTTGACGAAAACAGTCATGCGTACTTTAACTGGGGACAGGTTTTTAAGGCACCTACATTAGATGACTTGTATTATTATTCTTATTATTATGATGATAGAAATAAATATACATATGAAAGCTATGGTAACCCAAATCTGAAGCCTGAAAAAGGTGATACATGGACTATTGGTTATGGAACTAAGATAGCAGATAAAACATCTGTTAACATTAGCTATTTCCAAAGCAAGCTTGAAGATGCTATTGATTGGGATACTACTAATAGTGATAACGCTTCTGTATCAATTGTAAGAATGTTGATAAGCAAAAGAAAAATGGTATGGAGTTGAGTGTTGCTCACGAGCTGAACGATAACTGGGATTTAGAGGCTTCCTATACCTATATTCGTGTAAAAAATAATGAGCATGGCAGTGGCTATGTTCGTGATGCTAACTATATTCCTAATATGTATCGCTTTGGTGTTCGCTATCACGATGACCTGTGGAATGCTGATTTGTTCCTGCGTGGTGGCAGTGGTGCAGACAAGAGTGCCTATGTTGACAGCAAATACATGACCTTGGACATGTCTGTGGCATATAAAGCAACGAAAGACCTTTCCTTCTATGCTAAGGGCTACAATCTGTTCAACAAGGCTTATGCTGAAAGTGCTGGTATTGATGGTGGTACTTACAAGTATCCTGCACAGGGCAGACGCTTCATAATCGGCGCAGAATACACTTTTTAATAGCATAACAGTTTAACCTTTAAGGCGCGCAATGCGCCGCCTTTTTGTATATGGGAAGAACATTCTCTTTAATCCCTCTTGACTATCATAGCGCTATATACTTTATAATATAAATTACTGTATTATCGGCATTACTGCATATGAGTCAATACTGCTGAAATAAAATGATGAAAATAGAGGCATTGAAGCATGAAGAAAATTTTTTGTTTATTGCTGTTGCTGCTGGTTTTGCTCACAGGCTGCGGACAAGGCAGCGGCGGTAAAGACGCTGCCGCAGGCGGCAACTACACTGTAACTGACGAGCATGGAACAGTGACTACGTTCAAGCAGGCACCGCAAAAGGTGCTGACGCTGGCGCTTAGCAGTGATGGTATAATAATGGGGCTGGGCATGGAAGATAAATTGGTTGCCGTCAATTATCTGGCCGATGATCCGGTAAGCTCTAACCTTGTAGAGCAGGCTAAAAAATTCAGCACAAAAATCAAAAATCCTTCGGCCGAAGAGGTGCTGGCGCTGAAGCCGGACGTAGTCTTTGCCTACGATTGGAGCGACATGAACCGTGTCGAAAATTTGCGTAATTTGGGCATGAATGTTATCGTACTGAAAGGACCGGCGACTATTGAGGATATCAGGCAAAACGTGCGCACCGTCGCCAAATCCATGCACGCCGACAGTAAGGGAGAAGAGCTGGTAAAGCTGATGGACAGCAGACTGGCGCAGGTTAAGCAGCAGGTAGAGGCGCTCAAGCTGCAGCAGAAGAAGAAAATCGTTCTTGTTTCGCTGATGAGCTCCTATGGCGGCGAAGGCTGCATTTTTGACGACATGTGCAAGGAAGCAGGCGTTATCAACGGCGTTTCGGCTGCAGGAATCAAAAACGGCCAGCAGGTTACTAAAGAAATGCTGGTGAAGATTGATCCGGATTTACTGATAATGCCGGTGTATAACGACCATGGCAATGATATCAAAAAATATAACCAGGAATTTTTAGAGGATCCGTCGCTGCAGACTATGCGCGCCATCAAAGCAAGCAGCTGTTTATCCCAACGAGGGTTATATTTACAACTGCTCGCAGGGATGTTGTTTTCGGCGTGCAGGAAATCGCCCATGCTGCCTACGGCAAAGCCTTCGCTATGCAGGGTGCGCAGCATTTAAGGTTGAAGTAAAAGGTTATGCTTATATTAATTTCACATAAAAATTAATCGCAGATAGTTTGCTTTGAAGTAGTGAATTTGATGCGAATAAAACATGAGTGGAGAGCATGTAAATAATCAGGCCCTAACCTTATTCATATACACTTAACTCCTTTGAGAAAGGCAGAGCAGAGCAAAATCTGTTCTGCCTTTTTCATATGCCAAACTGCTATAACTTGCTTATGTCGAAAGCTGATGTTCGTGCTATAATAGCTATACTGAAGGAAAATAAAGGATGAAGAAAATATGCCAAAACAAAAATATCAAAAGATAATAACAAGCACTGCTGCTGTGTTTGAGTATACTATTAATAGTTGCAGGCTGTAGCAGTGATAGGCGCAAAAATCGAACAGTACTGTAGCCTATACTGTTACGGATTCGCAGGGGCATAAGCTGTATTTTAAAGAAAAACCCCAGCGCATTATATCTATGTCTATAAGCACTGATGAAATCCTCATTGACCTTGTACCGAGCAGTCGCATTGCTGCCTTCTCACGTCTGGTGGACGACCCGGGGATATCCAATATTGTAGAGCGGGCGCAGAGTGTGGGCAGCAGAGTAGATGGCCAAAGTTCGGAGGCAATTATGGCGCTGCACCCTGATTTGATATTGATACCGGATTTTGTTAAGCCGGAGGTTATTCAGTCGCTACGCGATATGAACCTGCAGGTTTATGTTTATAAAACTCCCAAAAGCTTTGAAGATGTACGTGAGTGCATAGCTTTCTGGGCGAGGCCGTTGGCGAAAAGGAATGCGGCGAAATGATGGTTACCGCTATGGACGAGCATCTGAAGAAGGTGCAGGATAAAATAGGCAAAATCCCTAAGGAAAACAGAAGCGCATTGTTTTTATGCGCAGTAACGGTGCCTACTACAGTCCGGAGGCTTCGTTTAACGATGTCTGCAGATATGCGCAGGTGCGCAATGCCTTGGAGGAGCTGCATTATGATAAGCCTGGCATAGTAAATCAGGAGCAGTGGTTCAGCTTAATCCGGAGGTGTTTTTACTCGCAGGCTGGAATTATGATGGTCAGCATGATCCGAAGCAGATGGAGGAGGAACTGCTGAACAATTCCGGTTACCAGACTACGGACGCAGTGAAAAACAGAAAGGTCTATACAGTGCCGGCGAAGCATGTGCTGTGCGTGTCGCAGTACATTGTCAACGCTGTAGAGGATTTGGCGGACGCTGTATATAGTGAATAAAATTATCAATGACGTCGGTGAGCGGTGCAATGCTGCTTGCCGACTTTTTTTGTTAATGTTGTCAAAATAGTTGGCAAAACAATTGACTAGTTGCCAAAAAGTTGCTAAACTGTAAGAGCAATAGCAATTAAAAGGAGGGCGTACTATGCAAACTGAAGCTTTGCGCAATTTGGTTGCTAAAATAAAACATCTGCAATGTGAAATGCAAACAGTAGAGCTGAAGGCTACCAACAAGGGCTGTCCTACACGTTTATACGATACATTGTCGAGCTTTGCCAATCAGGACGAGGGCGGCGTTATCGTGTTCGGCATAGATGAAAGAAAAGGCTTTGATGTTGTCGGCGTTTATGATGCGCAGGATTTGCAGAAAAAGGTAACAGAACAGTGTAATCAGATGTCGCCGTGTGTGCGTGCTTTATTTACTGTTTGCGAAATAGATGACAAGGTTGTAGTTTCGGCAGAGATTCCGGGGCTTGATGTCGCAGAAAGACCGTGTTTTTATCGTGGTACAGGCAGATTGAAAGGCGCTTATATACGTGTGGGCGATGCTGATGAACCGATGAGTGAATATGAAATTTACAGCTATGATGCCTTCCGCAAGCGTATCCGAGACGATATTCGCGAAGCAACTGGTGCACGCAGAAGCTTTTTTGATGAAGAAAAGCTGGCTTGCTTTTTGCAAGGCAGTAAAAAAGACCGCAAAATTGGCTAAGCATGTCAGTGATGAAGAAATTTTAGAGCTGATGGGTGTTACGGTAAACGGACAGCGACGCTGGCAGGCGAGCTGTGTTTTTCTAAATATCCGCAGGGAGCTTTTCCACAGCTTTGCATTACGGCTGTTGCTTTGCCCGGCAATGTAATGGGCGAGCCGGGATTACAGGGAGAGCGCTTTATTGATAATGAGCGTATTACCGGCACGATAGATGAATGGTAGACGAGGCGGTTGATTTTGTGAACCGCAACAGCGCCACAGTACGATTATAGATGATAAGGGCAAGCGTGCGGACAGGATGAATATCCGCTGAAGGCAGTGCGTGAGGCGATTCTTAATGCATTGGTACATCGCGATTACAGTATTCACTCGGAAAACGTGCCTGTGCGTCTGGAAATATATCGTAATCGTCTGGAGATTATTTCCAGCGGTGGCTTATATGGCAAGCTGACGATTGATTCATTAGGCAAAGTGCGTCCGGATACACGTAACAGTGCTTTGGCAAATATTTTGGAGCTGATGCAGGTTACGGAAAACCGTTACAGCGGCATTCCGACTATTTATCACGAGCTGCAGAAGGCGCAGCTGCCGCCGCCGGTTTTTGTATCCGCCATGGCGAATTTGTAGTTACCTTCAAGAGCAAAATTTCTCAGGTTTATGATACACCTTATGCAACTGTCAGCAGTGTGCAGGAGGAGCAGGAGCAATACAATGGACAGCGGGCATATAGCATAGAAGAACGCTTGATAGAGTTTTGCACAGTGCCGCGCTCCAGACAGGAGATTATTGAATTCCTGGGCTTTTCGCGCTATTATTCCATGTCAAAAATTGTGCAGCCGTTGATTGATGACGGCAAAATTGCTTTGACGCTGCCGGACAAGCCTAAAAGCTCCAAGCAAAGATATGTGAGAAGATAAGATGTTTTTAAATTAGTTAAGCGACCGTCTGACTAAAATCAGAAGCAAAATCTGGTTTTAGTTGGTCGGTTTTTATTTTCTGTAATTTTTTCTCCAAACCGCTTGCGTGTATACCTAGTAGACACTGTATAATTAGATACATATTTTATTGATAGTTCTTTTTAATAAACGGAGGAATATAAATGAAACGTACTGCTGTATATCCTTTTACTGCGATTGTAGGACAGGAGGAAATGAAGCTGTCCTTGATTTAAATGTTATCAACCCGGCTTTAGGCGGTGTTTTGATTAAAGGTGAAAAGGCACGGCCAAATCCACTGCTGTACGCGTCTCGCCGAGCTGCTGCCGCCGATGGCGGCTGTGCACGGCTGTCGCTTCCACTGTGACCCGCACAGCAGCCAGCTGTGCGATGACTGCACTGCCAAGCTGCAGGCAGAGGCACATTGCCGGAGGAAACCATCAACAATGCGCGTGGTTGAGTTGCCTGTAAGTGCTACAGAGGACCGCGTTGTCGGCACATTGGATATTGAGCATGCGATTAAGCATGGTGAGAAAAGTTTGAACCCGGTATTTTGGCGCAGGCCAACCGCAACATTTTATATGTAGATGAAATCAATCTGCTGGATGACCACGTTGTAGACGTGCTGCTGGATGCCGCTGCTATGGGCGTAAACACCGTTGAACGCGAGGGTGTTTCCTATTCCCACCCCGCACGCTTTGTGCTGTTGGCACTATGAACCCCGAAGAGGGTGACATCCGCCCGCAGCTTTTGGACCGCTTTGGTCTGAGCGTTGTCGTTACCGGCGAGCATGACCCGCTGCAGCGCGTAGAGGTAATCAAGCGCCGTCTGGCTTATGAAAGCGATGCTGAGAGCTTCATTACAGGTTACAAGGAAGCGCAGGAGGAGCTGGCGGAAAAAATTATTGCTGCCGGCAAGCTGCTGCCGGAGGTAACTATTGATGACAAGCTGCTGGAAACTGTGGCTAAGCTTTCTGTTGAGCTGGGCGTAGACGGTCACCGTGCAGATATTACTGTGATCAAAACAGCGCTGACTCTGGCTGCCTTCAACGGCCGCAAGCAGGCTAACCTTGATGACCTGAAGGAAGCAGCTAAGCTGGTGCTGCCACACCGTATGCGCCGCCGTCCGTTTGAAGAGGGCGAGCTTGATTGGAATAAGGTAGAAAGCTTTTTGGCTGCCGAAGCCTAAGGAGCGTTTACTATGCTTAAAAATAATCTTTATCCCTTTGCTGCGGTCGTGGGGCAGGAGGAGGCTAAAAAAGGCCTTGCTCATTGCTCTGGTCAACCGCAGAGCTGGCGGCCTGCTCATAGGCGGGGCCAAGGGTACGGCAAAATCCGTGCTGGCCCGCAGTGTGCAGAGTTTGATTGGTGCGCAAAGGATGCTGACGTTGCCGCTGAATGTAACAGAGGATATGCTTTTTGGCAGCATTGACCTGGAGGCTGCCGTAAGCCTGGGCGAAAACGCTTTTCACCTGGCATTCTGGCACGTGCTACGGATAACATTCTTTATATTGATGAAGCTAATCTGCTGCGTCAGGAGCTGCTGACTGCGGCATTGGATGCTAACAGCGCAGGTATAAATAATGTAGAGCGTGACGGTATCAGCTGCAGCCATGAGGTGCGCACGACCGTTATTGCTACGATGAATCCGGAGGAGGGCACTCTGCCCGGACATATTCTGGACCGTTTCGGTATGTACGCAGATATGCAGGCACTGCAGGATATCGGTCAGCGCGTGGAGGTTATCCAACGTGCCTTAGCATATAGTAACAATACCCTTGCGTTTTGTGAGCAGTATGCGGAAGAAACCGCTGCCCTGGCAGCGAAGGTGCAGGCAGCGCGTGAGCTGCTGCCGCAGGTTGAGGTGAGCGATGCGATGCTGATGCTTGCTGCTCAGCTGTGCTCGCAGGCTTTTTGTGCCGGCCATCGTGCGGAAATTTATCTGCTCGAGCTGCGCGCGCTATCGCCGCCCTGGCGGGGCGCACTTACATGCTGCCGAAGGACGTGGAGGAGGCAGCGCAGTTCGTGCTGCCGCACCGTATGCGTAAGCCGCCAGAGCAACAGACCGAGGAGCAGGAGCAACAGGACGATAACCAAAACGAAGAAGAAAACGAGCAGGATAACGAAGATAATCCTGACGATGAAAATAATGACGAGGACAACGAAGATAACCAGCTGCCGCCGCCACCGCCCTTGGATAACGGCGATGATGACGAAGATGACGATGCTTCCGACGATGAGGACGAGGACGACGAAAGCGACGAGGACGAGCAGCAGCAGGAGCGTAATGATAACAACTTGGCACCGGAGGAGCAGCTTGCCGATATTGACAAAAGCTTCCGCCTGCCGAAGATGCTGCTGGATTTGGGCAAGGACCGCAATGTGCGCCGTGGTAGCGGCAAACGCAGCGTGACCAAGACTGACTGAAGCAGGGACGTTACGTGCGCGCCGAACAGCCTAAAAGCAAGGTTACGGACTTGGCCTTTGACGCAACCATCCGTGCGGCAGCGCCGTATCAGCGTTTGCGTGAGGATAACGGCTGTGCGCTGAACATCAAGGAGGAGGATTTACGCCAGAAGGTGCGCGAAAAACGCATCGGCAACACCTTCCTGTTTGCTGTGGATGCCAGCGGCTCCATGGGTGCACGTGAGCGTATGCGCGCCGTTAAGGGTGCCATCTTCTACATGCTGCAGGAGGCGTACCAAAAGCGTGACCGCGTAGGCATGATTGCCTTCCGTCGTGATAAGGCGGATATGCTGTTGCCGATTACCCGCAGCGTGGACCTGGCGCAGAAGCGTCTGGCAGAAATGCGACCGGTGGCAAAACGCCGCTGGCTGACGGACTGGCGCTGTCACTGCAGACGTTGGCAATGATGAACAAGCGTGACAGTGAGCTGGAGCCGCTTCTGATCGTTGTTACCGACGGACGCGCGAATGCCGTGCACGAGGGCGAAAAGGATCCTGTAGCAGCAGCAATCAGCATTGCTGAAAAAATCGCTAAGGCTAAAATTACTTCAGTAGTGATTGATACGGAAAGCGGTTTTATCAAGCTGGGCCTGGCAAAGAAGGTTGCCGCCGCCATGCAGGCCAATTATTATACGCTGCAGAAGCTGTCTAAGGAAAATATAATTCATATTGTAAGAAATTTGAATTAAAGATAAGAGTATAGTATACTAATAGGTATATTGAAATATAAAGGAGTGAAGTTTTCATGAAAAGCTGATTGTTTTATTGATGACTTTATTTTGCTGTGCAACCGCTTTTGCTGCGGATGCAGACAAGAAGCCTGCAACTCAGGAGGGTATGAACTGGGAAATCAGCATGATGCCTAAACCGAGCGAAGAAGAACAGGAGCAGGCACGTTGGTCTATTGTTGTAGAAAATAACGTAGGTATTTATGCTTACGATATGGATTCTCTGACCTTCAGCAAGGTTACTAACGCCTGCCCGATAAAAATATTATTTCCGTGCTGACGAAAACCGTTTTTTACCGATAAGGATATGCTGAAAAAGCTCAATGAAAAATACAAGGCTTCTCTGACTAAAAAAGAGAAGGTGCAATACTGTGAAATCGTCATGACCTTTAACCTGCAGGATAAACCTACGGTGTAGAGGTGAATGATGTTATGGTCAGCAAGAAACATACTGCTGAGCCATCAGCTAAAGAGCTGAAGTTTGTTACGGTTCCGGCAGGCAGCTTTGCTGAGGCTATGCTGGAAGTCTGCCAACAGGCAGTGGCTGCTGATGCGCAAGCAGCAGCGAAATAATGCTGCGCCCCGATTTTACTCAGGCAAAAAACTATATATTACAACACAAACTCCTTAGTCTGCTTGCTATCTGTGTGATAGGCATTACCTTGACACTGGGCCTCAGGCATCTCTCCAACCAGTCTACGTCAAAAAAAGCAGTAATGAAACCTATTGTGCACACGCAGGTAGTGAGCAGACGACCATTGTATAAAAGCATTAATCTTTTTGGACAGCTCAAGGCCAAGGCACAGATTGATATCGTCAATAAGTATGCCGGTATCGTCGATGAGATTAATGTGGATTTGGGCAGCAAGGTGCAGGCCGGAGATATCCTCCTGGTGCAGCATCTTGATGATGCCCGCGCCGAAATGCTCAAGGCCAAGGCACGCTATGCCGAGGCCGGAGCTAATGCGGCAACTACGGATGTGAGCTACAGCACCAGCCTTACTCGCTATGAGGCTGATTATAAGCTGGCGCAGGTCAACGCGGAGCGTTACCGCAAGTTGTATGCGCAGGGCGCTGTTTCCAAGTCTGAGCTGGACAGTATGGAGCAGACGCTGGCTAATAAAAAAGCGCAGTACGATGCTTTGGCGCAGCAGGAAAGCTATGATGCACACCGTCGCAGGTCTACCGTCAGGATCAGATTGCTGCCAGACGTGAGCAGGAGTACATTATTGCGCAAAACAAGTATCACGATCTGATTTTTAAGGCACCACGCGCAGGTATTATTACCTACCGCGATGCAGAAGTGGGTGGCTATGCGCCTGCAGGGAGCAGGCTGCTTACCCTTTTAGATGACAGTGGTTTTACAGTGGACTGCGATATTACAGAGGCCGAGGCTGCTTCTGTGACCGTTGGCACGCAGGTCGAGCTGAAGCTGGAGGCGATTGGCGAAATATGCCGGGGTACTGTTGTTTATGTGAGCCCTGTAAGAAGCAGGGAAACAAACAAGTTTACCCTCCGCATCAGGCTGGATGAGCCTGGCTCCAACGTAAAGGCAGGCTTGTTTGCCAAGGGTGAATTGCGTTTTCTGCAAAAGCCATCCACTATATATTTACCTAAAAATACCGTTCTCGAACGGGATGGCAAATATTTTGTCTATGTGCTGGGCAAGGGTAATAAGGCTCTGAAAAAGCCTGTTACTACCGGTGCAAGTAATAATGAAGTATTGAAATAGTGCAGGGTGTGAAGATAGGCGAAACGGTTATCCTTGATAATCTTGCGCGTCTGCGTGACGGCATGGTGGTTGAGGTGGCCAAGGAGGAGGCGAAGTAATGAATATTACACGCTTTTCTATTAAACGGCCTATCGGTATCTGCATGATTTACATATTAGTCTGCGTCCTCGGTCTTATCAGCTTCTTTCGCATTGGCGTGGAGCTGCTGCCGGACGTGGACTCTAAATTTATCAGCGTAATTGTCAACTATCCGGGCGCCAGTACGGAATCCGTTGAACAGCAGGTGACGAAGCCGATTGAGGACGAGCTGTCCTCAATTTCGCACTTTAAGCAGGTGCGTTCCGCTACACGTCCCGGACGTGCGGAGATTTTTGTCGAGCTGGACAGTCAGGCCGATGCTGATATGGTGGCTATCGAGGCAACGAAAAAAGTCAGCCGTATCCGTAAGAATCTGCCGGAGGATATTGATGAGCCTGCAGTGCTCAAGCGTTCTTCAGAAGAATATCCGATTATCCAGATTGCAGCAACGTCTAAGGATAACCTGGACGATATTTTGCCTTGGCAGACAGCAGCTTTAAGGAGCGCTTGCAGCAGGCAGCCGGCGTAGCTGATGTTGACGTTACCGGCGGTCGTACCAAGGAAGTCGCAATCGAAGTTGATAAGGATAAGCTCAATTATTACGGACTGACGCTGCAGGATATTATTACGGCGGTGCGCAAGGAAAACGTTATTGTTTCTTCCGGCTCCGTCTATACCGATGCTTTGGAAAAAACCGTGCGTCTGCAGGCGCAGTATAAGGCTCCGGAGGAGATTCAGCATCTGCAGCTTAAGGGTGCAGGCGGCAGATATATCGAGCTGGGGCAGGTGGCCAACGTGCAGGCCAAGGATAAGCGTGCGTGGCTATAGCCGTGTTGACGGCAACGAGGCGGTATCACTGGAGGTGTATAAGGCTAGCGGTGCCAATATCGTCGACACAGCAGATGGCGTGCTGCAGCAGCTGGAAACGCTGCGCAAGGATTACCCGGACTACGTTTTTACCGTTGTTTATGACCAGTCGCATTTCGTGCGCGATTCCTTAAGCAACACGCTTAAAACGCTACTGGAAGGCCTTGTTACTACCGGCCTTGTCTTGTATCTGTTCCTGCGTGGCTGGAAGTCCTCTATGGCAGTTATGATTGCCATTCCTACCTCGCTGATTGCAACCTTCTTCCTGATGTATTTGGCAGGCTTTACCTTCAATATGATGTCACTTATGGGTATGGCATTGTGTATTGGTATTCTTGTCGATGACTCCATTGTTGTGTTGGAGAATATCCATCGTTTTCTGGCGATGGGTAAAAGCGCTGACGTGGCGGCGGAGGAAGGACGTAATGAGATTGGCATGGCCGCAATCGCTATGACGCTTTGCGACGTGGTGGTATTTTTGCCTATTGCCTTTATGCAGAGTGCGACCGGCCAGTTCTTCAAGCAGTTTGGCATGACGATTGTTTTTGCTACACTGATGTCGCTGGTCGTTTCCTTTACGCTGACGCCGATGCTGGCTTCGCGCTTTTATAAAAAACGGCGTGGAGGAGCCTAAGGGCAAGCTGTGGAGCAGACTGGATGACTTTGAAGCGCAGACGATTGCAAAGTATGATGTGCTACTGCGCAAATGCATAGAAAAGCCGAAGAAGCTGGTGCTGGGAGTACTGGCAGCCTTCGCGGTGGCGGTGGCGCTGGTGCCGCTCGGTATCGTCGGCTCGGAGTACATGCCGCGTACCGACGAAAGTGCGATTCAGGTGAATATTGAGCTGCGACGGGCTATAACGCCGACCAGACGAACGAGGCTCTGCTGCTGTTCGAAGATTATCTGGCCAAGGTGCCGGAAATCGAGCATTATATGACGAATGTGACCACTACGCAGAGCATGGGCAAGCTGGTCATTGCGCTGAAAAGCAGCGATGAACGCAGCAGGGACGTCTGGCAGGTAGCACAGGGCATTCGCAGCTTCGCCAAACAGAATTTGGGCGAAATCAAGGTGCGCGTCAACGAAATTCAGTCATCCGTTACCGGTGTTTCGGGCGGTCGCAACCTTGTGCGCTCGCCGGTACAGGTGGAGCTTAAGGGCAGCGATATGGACCAGCTGGTGGCTGATTCCGCCAAGGTGGAGCAGATTTGCTTCGACTGCAGGCCTGAAGGATATCAAAAATTCCTATGTTAAAGCATGCCGGAGCTGAAGGTGACAGTAGACCGCGACAAGCTGAAATATTATCACGCGACAGTCAATGACGTGGCGCAGTCCTTTACGCCGCTATTGGTGGACGCAGCGCCGGCGTGCTGGCGAACGATGTGCAAAACCATGGCAATGATACGGACATAGCAGTACGTTTTGCCGGTGGCAGTGGCTATAATATCGAAGACGTGCGCGCTATTCCAGTGCAGACAGGCAGAGGAAGCGTCTTTCTTGGCGACCTTGCCGATGTAGAAGAGGGCGTAGGCCCGATTACGATCCGTCGCGTGAATAAGGAGCGCATCATTAACATCCAGTGCAACCTGACGGACAGACCGCTGAATGAAGTAGTCAAGGAGCTGACGCAGAAGCTAAATGCTGCAGGCCTCAAGAGTACCTATGAGTTCCGGCCAGGCGACCACGATGAACGATTCCTTTGCCGAAATGGCTATGGCATTGTCGCTGTCATTGCTGTTGATTTATCTGCTGCTGGCAGTGCTTTATGAATCGGTATTCACGCCGTTCATCCGTATGTTTTCGTTGCCGCTGGGCATCATCGGTGCAATCTTCTGCCTGCTTTTGACGCATAACACCATCAACTGTATTCTCTCATCGGCATCTTGGTTATGGACGGTCTGGTAGCGAAAAACGGCACGCTGCTTTTGGATTATACGCTGACGCTGATGCATGAAGGCATGACGGCGAAGGCAGCGGTAATTGAAGCAGGCAAAACTCGTCTGAAGCCTATCTTTATGACAGCGCTGACGATGGTGGTGGGCATGCTGCCGACGGCGCTTTCGCTGAGCGCAGGCTCGGAAACGCGCGTGAGCATGGCGTGGGTTATCATCGGCGGTATGATAACATCAACGGTGTTTACGCTGTTGGTGCTGCCAATACTGTTTTTGCGGCTGAAAGAAAAATTTCCTATTAGAATTTAGTTTAGTAATAAGAATAGATATTGAATATATAAGACTTGTGTAGTATACTATGGACATATAAAAAGAGAGATTCCTAAAGCGAAATATAACTTTACAAAGAAGCTTTCTATATAATATCAGAAGAGTAACTTGCGCTTTTGCTGATTATAAAAGCAAGGGCGCTTTTTTATAGCTATATTGCCGTATAGCTTACAATTTTGCTTGATGCGCTTAGTAGCCTGTGGCCATGCAAGAATGGGCGGGGGAAGAGTGGTCAAAATATATTTTTTAGGAGTATGAGTAAACATGAAGAGTAATTTTTCCAAGTGTTTATTGATGACGGCCCTCATTACTGGTAGTGTAATATGGGGGGGGCACAAACGTATTTGCCGAAGAGCTGCAGGAGTATTCGCTGGACCAGATGGTTGTAACAGCCACAAGAACAGAAAAGCGTGATGTTGAGGTTCCTGCAACAACTAACGTTATTACAGAACAGGAAATTAAAAATCGCGGTTATGTAAGTGTATTTGATGCGTTGGAGCAGACTGTTGGCATCCAAAGCTATTCCTATACCGGCGGTGAAGGCGATAATGGCAGCTCTACGGGCCGTACCTATATCCGCGGTTTAGACAAAGGTACTTTGGTTTTGTTGAACGGTGCACCTATCAACCTGAACAATTACAATTCAACCGCAGGCATTCCTATCAGTGCCGTAGAAAAATTGAGGTTGTAAAAGGCTCTAATTCTGTTCTTTATGGCAGTGAAGCTATGGGTGGTGTTATTAACATCATTACCAAAAAGCCGGAAAAATTAACAACAGCATTAAAGCTGTAGCAGGTAACTATAAAAAGGGTTATGAGGTTGCTTCCAGCGGTGATAAATACATTTTGAGCTTCAGCCGTGACTATTATAAAAAATTTGAGAACTCTTCTATCAACTACAAAGGATTCGATACAGACAGACGTGCTTATACCAAAAATAATCTGTTCGCAAGCGTAAACTTGTCTAAAGATTTTACGCTTAATTATATGCATACGGAAACTAAAAATACCGGTATGACATATCTCAATCCTGACGGAAGCATGAATAAAACTTCTTATAGCTATAATGATGAAAGAGATAATGTAGCTTTACTCTATAACAAGGAACAGGATAAGCTCAAATCTAATTTATCCTTCAATAGAAGAAGAATAGACGGTAAGCAATATAAACCTAACGGACAGGTTTTAAGAAGCGGTTCCAGCAGCAATATTATTCTGTACACCATTAACTACGATATTAACAAGGACTGGACTTTATCCGATAAAGCAACATTACTGACCGGTGTAACTGCCAACAAAGAGCATTATGAAGAAATTGCCAATAGAAGCAACGCTATTTCCAGAGACAGCCTGGCAGCTTATTTCTCCTGGAATCAAAAATATGATGATAAGTTCTCTACTAATATCGGTGTAAGAGCACATTATGTAAAAAATAACGGCTTTGACGGCGCACACAATGTATATCTGCCGCAATTACAGACCTTATATAAACTGGATGAAAATACCAGCTGGTATATTAACGTTGGCAAGGCATTTGAAATGCCGGCAATCAATTCCCGATACTCCAGAAGCAAAACCGGTTCTAATGGTGCATTGAAGCCTCAGGAGGGCTGGACTTATGAAACCGGTGTGAAGAAGATTACCGATACATCCTCCAGCAAATTAGCTGTGTTCACAATGAGAATGGATGATAAGTTTGCCTGGAAAAAATATAACCAATTAGGCATTACTCCTCCGGCAGGAGTTGATCCAGACACCTATATTCAGGTAAATCTTGGCGAATTTAAAAACACCGGTGTTGAATTCGAATATGATAAAGTAATCGGAGAACATTGGAGATACAATTTAGGTGCAACCTATCAGGATCCTTTGGCTAAAGATGCCGGCAAGTGGACTCAGCAATCCTCCAGATACCAATTTACTGCAGGCGCTAAGTACAATTACAGCAAGCTTGGCGTCGGTTGTAAACCTTTATTATTTGGGTGATAGAGAGGTAT
>ENA-OQCS01000461-OQCS01000461.1-human-gut-metagenome-genome-assembly--contig:-NODE-461-length-22536-cov-3.293454_pt1 | contig 22536 bp, 27 predicted proteins | sample MGYA00242757_ERZ504575 | MGnify/ENA primary metagenome ERZ504575 (study PRJEB26092, sample SAMD00036297) | human gut metagenome | host: Homo sapiens | study: EMG produced TPA metagenomics assembly of... | reverse complement strand
CTGCGGCCCGCGCTGCCGTGCAGGGCACAAAACAGGTGGGCATGTCGGTGGTGGCCTCCACCCTTACCTCGGTGTGCGTGTTCCTGCCGGTGGTGTTCTCGGCCAGCATTGTGCGCAGCCTGATGATGCCCATGTCCCTGTGCATCGGTTACTGCCTGATGGCCTCCCTCATCGTGGCGCTCACGGTGGTCCCGGCGGCATCCTCTACTGTGCTGAAAAAAGCTGAACCCAAGCGCCTTGCCTGGTTTGAAAAGGTGCAGGAAAAGTATGCCCATAGTCTGGAATGGTGCCTGCAGCACCGTGCCCTGCCCCTGATCGCGGCGGTGGTGCTGCTGGTGTTCAGCGGCTGGCAGGTGCTGAACATGGGCGTGGAGCTGCTGCCCAGCATCACCAGCAACGAGGCGCAGATCACCCTGTCCACCGCCGACGGCCTGACCAAGGAGGAATCCTATGCCATTGCGGGTCAGGTGGCAGAGGCGGCCCTGAATGTAGAAAACGTGGAAGAGGTGGGCATCACCCTCGACACCAGCATGGCCGGTCTGGATATCAGCCAGCTGGGCCTGCCCACCGCCATTACCGATATCCTGAACTCCGCCAATGCCTACGGCAGATACAAGATCAATGTTATGATGAGCAAGAGCCTTTCCTCCCGTGAGGTGGAAAAGACCCGGCAGGCCATGGAGGATGCAGTGTCCCAGATCGAGAATTGCACCGCTGAGGTCAAGCTGTACGGCATGACCGATGATCTGACCAGCCAGCTGGCCACCGGCCTGTCGGTCAAGGTCTACGGCAAGGATCCGGAAACGCTGACCACCGTTTCCGAGAAGGTAATGGAGATCGTCAACGATACCGAGGGCTTTGCCAATGCGGACAACGGCCTTGGCAGCGGCGATGCCACCATCATCCTGAAGGTGGACCGCGACAAGGTGCGCGCCTACGGCCTGACCGTTGCGCAGGTGTACCAGCAGATCGCGGCAAAGCTCACCACCACCGCCACCGCCCAGACCCCCGTCACGGTGAACGGCACCACCATGGATGTCCAGATCACGGACAATCTGGACCCCGTCACCAAGGAAAACATGATGGAGCTTACCTTTGAGACCACCGAAATGTCGGCAGACGGCACAGTGACCAATGGTACCTGCACCCTGAACGACATCGCCAGCTGGACCACCGGCACCGCACCGGATGCCATTACCAGCGAGAACCAGACCGAGTTTGTCACTGTGACGGCAGATACGCTGAAGGGCTACAACACCATGGTGCAGTCCCGCGTGCTGCAGAAGAAGCTGGATGAGTACGCGGCCAGCGGTGAGATGCCGGAGGGCTGCAGCACCACGCTGGGCGGCGAGACCGAGGGCACCGACTACATGGTGAACGAAATGGTGCAGTGGATGGCTCTGGCCCTGCCCTTTGTATATCTGGTCATGGTGGCACAGTTCCAGAGCCTGCTGTCCCCCTTCATCGTGCTGTTCACGGTGCCGCTGGCCTTTACCGGCGGCCTGCTGGGTCTGCTGGTCACCGGCCAGCAGCTCACCATGATCTCCCTGATGGGCTTCATCGTGCTGATGGGCACTGTTGTCAACAACGGCATCGTGTTCGTGGACTATGCAAACCAGCTGCGCATTGGCGGCATGGAGCGCCGTGCTGCGCTGGTGGCTACCGGTAAGACCCGTATGCGCCCCATCCTCATGACCACCCTGACCACCGTGCTGGCCATGCTGCAGCTGGTGTTCAGCGGCGATATGGCAAGCCAGCTGATGAGCGGCATGGCCATCGTCATCATCTGCGGCCTGAGCTACGCCACCCTGATGACCCTGTATATCGTTCCGGTGCTGTACGATATCCTGTTCAAGAAGCCGCCGCTCAACGTGGATGTTGGCAGCGACGATGATCTGGACGACATTCCGGACGATGCAGCCGAGTTCATTGCGGCGCAGAAGTCTGCGGGCACGGCACAGCCGGAAGCCTGACGACAGCATGACGATTTAGAATGCGCGCCGCTTTGCTTTGCGTATCATCAGCGGAAGAATTATTTATAATAGAGCAATGCCGGGCGGTCTGCGGACCGCCCGGCATTGCGTTTTCACGGGAAAGGTCGTAACGGCAAACGGCATGTGCTGCATACCCCGCCAACTGAATAATTTCAACAAAAAATAGCTGGAAAAATTGGATGCAAATTCTAAAATCCGTTCCCCACAAAGATATAAAACTGTGATATAATCATAAATAAGATAGAATACAGTGGAAGTCTGCCTGACTGTATGTCCGAGTAAAATCTGAGGAGGCGAATGCCCAATGGCACAGATCCGCTCCAAGCCCTTCGGTGTGACCAAACAGGGCGCAAATGTTACAGAGTACATCCTTTCCAACCCCGGCGGCCTGACGGTGAGCGTTCTGGACTACGGATGCATCATTAAAAACATCATCGTTCCGGCCAAGAACGGCCCGGTGGATGTCGTGCTGGGCCACGACACCATGGCAGATTATGAGGATGACTTCACGTCCTCCGGCAGCACCTGCTGCGGTGCATTCGTAGGCCGCTATGCCAACCGCATCGAGAATGCCACCTTCAGCGTGGGCGGCAAGACCTACCAGCTGGAAGCCAACAACGGCCCCAACCACCTGCACGGCTGCTTCTCCCGTAAGCTGTACCGGGTGAAGGCCTTTGGCGACACCCTGCTGATGGAGGCCGAAAGCCCGGACGGCGAGGACGGCTTCCCCGGCAACCTGAAGCTGGCGGTGCGCTATACCCTCACCGAGGACAATACCTTCCGCATGGATTACCGCGTCTCTTCGGATGCGGATACCATCGTGAACCTCACGAACCACAGCTACTTCAACCTGAACGGTGAGGGCGATATTCTGGGCCAGAAGCTGCGCATCTATGCCTCCAACTATCTGGAAGGCAACAATCAGACCTGCCCCACCGGTGCCATTCTGCCGGTGGCAAACACCCCCATGGATTTTACCGAGGGAAAGCTCATTGGCCGGGATATCGATACCGGCTTTGCCCAGACCACCATGGTGGGCGGTGGCTACGACCACTGCTTTGTGATCGACCGCGCCCGCGGCTCCAGCCAGAGCATCTGCGCATGGGTCACCAGTGAAAAGACCGGCATCAGCATGAAGCTGTACACCACCCAGCCGGGCATCCAGTTGTACACCGGAAACTTTTTGCAGGACTGCCCCACCCCCGGCAAGGGCGGCGTGCCCATGCAGAAGTACGGCGGCTTTGCGCTGGAGACCCAGCACTACCCCTGCAGCCCTTCCCACCCGGAGTTCCCCACCACGGTGCTGCGGCAGGCAAGGTGTTCCGCGCCACCACCACCCTGCGCTTTTTCACCGGCAAGCAGTGCGGAAAATTGTAAAAAATGATGCACCACACAAAAACGTCTGCTCCGGCAGAGTTTTTGCGTAAGTGGAATTGCTTATAGCGGGCTCGCCCTCTCAGGCATCGCTACGCGATGCCAGATTCCCCTTTTTGTCACCTGCGGTGACATCTTCCCCCGGCCGGGGGAAGTCTTTCCTCAAAGTGGGAGCCTTTGGCAGTCCACGCAAAGTTCCCGGTTTTGCCAAGGGCTCTCCCTTTGGGAGAGCTGGCGCGTCAGCGCCTGAGAGGGCGAGGATGCTGACACCATTTCTATGTTTTGCACAAACCGTGCCTTTTATCCATGACAAAATGCCAAAAAACGTTTTTAAATCAAAATCTCAAAAACAAAGATGCAACAAAAATTCATCTAAATAGAAGACGCATCCCTTGATTCTGAGCCATAAAAGCGGTATTCTTTAGGCAAGGCCGGGGAATGCCGGCATCAACTGTAATGTAAATGAGTGAGAGAGGTACTAGGCTATGGCAATTTTGGTTTCCGGCGGCGCCGGTTATATCGGCAGCCACACCTGCATCGAACTGCTGAACGCTGGCTACGACGTTGTTGTGGCAGATAACTATTATAATGCATCTCCGGTGGTGCTGGACCGCATCAAGCAGATCACCGGCAAGGACTTCCGCTTTTACAAGGCAGATATGACCAAGCACGAGGATGTGGAGCACATCTTCTCTGAGTGCCCGGACATTACTGCTGTGATCCAGTTTGCAGCCTACAAGGCCGTGGGCGAGAGTGTTTCCAAGCCCATTGAATACTATTACAACAACCTCAACTGCACGCTGGTCATTCTGGACGTGATGCGCCATCACAACTGCCACAACTTCGTGTTCAGCTCTTCCGCAACCGTCTATGGCGACCCCGCCAGTGTGCCCATCACCGAGGACTTCCCCACCGGTGCCACCACCAACCCCTACGGCACGACCAAGGTGTTCACCGAGCGCATCCTGCAGGATGTGTGCAAGGCAGACCCCAGCCTGAACGTGGCCCTGCTGCGCTACTTCAACCCCATTGGCGCGCACAAGTCCGGCCTCATCGGCGAGGACCCCAACGGCATCCCCAATAACCTCATGCCCTATATCGCCAAGGTGCCGTTGGCAAGCTGGAAAAGGTGCATGTCTTTGGCAACGACTATCCCACCCCGGACGGCACCGGCGTGCGCGACTACATCCACGTGGTGGATCTGGCCCGCGGCCATGTGTGCGCCATCAAAAAGCTGGAAACGAACTGCGGCCTGTTCATCTGCAATCTGGGCACTGGCAAGGCTACAGCGTGCTGGATGTGATCCACGCTTTCTCCAAGGCCTGCGGTAAAGAGATCCCCTATGTGATCGACCCGCGCCGCCCCGGCGACATTGCCGAGTGCTATGCAGACCCCACCAAGGCAAAGAACGAGCTTGGCTGGGTGGCGGAATACGGCATCGAGGAAATGTGTGCCGACAGCTGGAACTGGCAGAAGAACAACCCCGATGGCTACCACACTGTGAAGTAAACGCATAAACTTCAAAGCCGTGCATTCTCTGAAAAGAGGGGGCACGGCTTTTTTGCGTGAGCTCCCTCAGCCAAACCTGACGACTTTGCCGGCTCTCTCGGGGAGGGAGCCTCTGGCGTGCCTGCAAGCTTTGCGTTTTAGCTGCAAACTTTCCCGCTATGCCAAAGGCCCCATCAGAGGGGGCTGTCTGCGCAGCAGACTGGGGGAGTTAAACCTTCACCATTTTATCTATTGACAACCGCGCAAAGTTAGCCTATATTACTATTGTTAACACAAACTAACACACGTTGACAGTGGATAAAATGAGAAGGTCGATCTTATGACATTAAAAGAATTGCAGATCGGAAAAAGCGCTGTTGTGGATACCGTCGGCGGCAGCGGCGCACTGCGCCAGCATTTTCTGGATATGGGACTGATCCCGGGGGTGGAGGTCACGCTGGTCAAGCTGGCACCTATGGGCGACCCCATGGAGCTGCGCATCCATGGCTATGAGCTGACCCTCCGGCTGGACGATGCCGCGCAGATCGGCATCACCCCCACCGAAAAGGCCCCGGCAATGTCGGCGGCTCCGGCAGATGATAAAATGGTGGATCACCCGCTTGGCGAGGGCGGCAAATACCACATCAAAAAGGGGGAGAATCCCCTGCCCGAGGACAGGACCTCACCTTTGCGCTGGCTGGCAACCAGAACTGCGGTAAGACCACCCTGTTCAACCAGCTCACCGGTTCCAACCAGCATGTGGGCAATTTCCCGGGCGTGACGGTGGACCGCAAGAGCGGTGCCATCAAGGGCCACCCGGAGACCGAGGTCACCGACCTGCCGGGCATCTACTCCATGTCCCCCTATTCCAGCGAGGAGATCGTCACCCGCCAATTCATCATCGGCGAAAAGCCCACCGGCATCATCAACATCGTGGATGCCACCAACATCGAGCGCAACCTCTACCTGACCATGCAGCTCATGGAGCTGGACACCCCCATGGTGCTGGCGCTGAACATGATGGACGAGGTGCGCGGCAACGGCGGCACGGTGCGCATCAACAAGATGGAGGCCATGCTGGGCATTCCGGTCGTTCCCATTTCCGCCGCCAAGAATGAGGCGTGGATGAGCTGGTAGACCACGCCCTTCATGTGGCAAAGTATCAGGAGCGGCCCGGCCGCATGGATTTCTGCAGTGAGGACGACCACGGCGGCGCGGTGCACCGCTGCATCCACGGCATCATCCATCTGATCGAGGACCACGCTAAGGCGGCGGGCATTCCGGTGCGGTTTGCCGCCACCAAGCTGGTGGAGGGCGACCAGCGCATTGAGGAAGCCTGAAGCTGGATCAGAATGAAAAAGAGATGATCGAGCATATCATCGTGCAGATGGAGCAGGAGCGCGGGCTGGACCGCGCCGCCGCCATTGCGGATATGCGGTTCTCCTTCATTCAGGAGCTGGTAGCCAAGACGGTGGTCAAGCCCCACGAAAGCAAAGAGCAGCTGCGCTCCAACCGCATCGACAAATTCCTCACCGGCAAGTACACCGCCATCCCGGCCTTTATCGCATCATGGGTCTGGTGTTCTTCCTTACCTTCAACGTCATCGGCCTGTTCTTCCAGAACCTGATGGAAACGGGCATCGACGCGTTGACCGGCATCGTGGACACGGCGCTTACCAACTGGAACGTCAATGCGGCGGTGCACTCCTTGCTCATCGACGGCATCTTTACCGGCGTGGGCAGCGTGCTGAGCTTTCTGCCCATCATCGTGGTGCTGTTCTTCTTCCTCTCCATGCTGGAGGATACCGGTTACATGGCCCGCGTGGCCTTTGTGATGGATAAGCTGCTGCGCCGCATCGGCCTTTCGGGCCGCAGCATCGTGCCCATGCTCATCGGCTTTGGCTGCACCGTGCCCGGTGTCATGGCAAGCCGCACCCTGCCCTCGGAGCGCGACCGCAAAATGACCATCCTGCTCACCCCGTTCATGAGCTGCTCGGCAAAGCTGCCCATCTACAGCCTGTTTGCGGCGGCGTTCTTCCCGCAGTATGCGGGCCTTGTGATGGTGCTGCTGTACTTTACCGGCATCGTGGTGGGCGTGCTGGCGGCACTGCTGCTCAAGAGCACGGTGTTCAAGGGCGAGGCGGTGCCCTTTGTCATGGAGCTGCCCAACTACCGCCTGCCCGGCCTGAAAAACGTGGCACAGCTGCTGTGGGAAAAGGCCCGGACTTTTTGCAGAAGGCCTTCACGGTGATCTTTGCGGCCACCATCGTCATCTGGTTTTTGCAGAACTTTGACCTGCAGCTGCGGTTGACCGCCGACCCGCAGGCCAGCATCCTTGCCCGCATTGCGGGCGACATCGCCCCGCTGTTCGGGCCTTTGGGCTTTGCGGACTGGCGCATCTCCACCGCCCTCATCACCGGCTTCATGGCAAAGGAGAGCGTGGTGTCCTCGCTACTCATCCTCTTTGGCTCCGAAGTTGCGCTGTCGGCGGCCCTCACCCCGGCGCAGGCGGCTCCCCTGCTGGTGTTCTGCCTGCTGTACACCCCCTGCATCGCGGCAGTGGCATCGGTCAAGCGGGAGCTGGGCAACAAGTGGGCGGTCATCATGGTGGTGAACCAGTGCGCCGTGGCATGGCTGTGCGCTTTGCTGGTGCGTCTGGCGGCAGTGGTGCTGTTCTGAGAAAAACGATTGGAATGCGCTCCGCGCTGCTCTGCGCATATTCAGCGGAAGAATTATTTATAATAGAGCAATGCCGGGCGGTCTGCGGACCGCCCGGCATTCGTTTTCACGGGTGGGGTCGTGAAGAAAAACAGCGGCGCTGGGGATAGCGGGCTCGCCCTCTCAGTCCATGCCTATTGGCCTTGACAGCTCTCCCAAAGGGAGAGCCCTTGGCATGGCGGTAAACTTCCTGATAAAAGCACAAAGTGGATGGTTTCGCCAGAGCCTCTCCCTTTGACAGACTTCCCCCGACCGGGGGAAGATGTCGCTTACGCGACAGAAAGGGGAACGAGGTGTCACCGAAGGTGACGGAGAGGGCGAGGCCGTTTCCGGGAGAACTGCAAAGTTCCCGGTACTGCTGAAGCCTTCCCCCGGTCGGGGGAAGGTGGCGCGTAGCGCCGGATGAGGGCGCAGGGCGTTTGCCCGAGAGTACCCCCAGCGGAGCGTCTTTCCCCTTGACATCTCTCCTCTTCTGCACTATAATACTTCAAAAATGAATCATTCAAAGATGAAAGGACAGACCTGCTGTGAACCCGAATATCGAATTTTCCATCAAGACCGCGCAGGCGTACAATGCCGTCTGCAAACCGCTGTGTCAGGAGCTTGGCCTGTCGCAGACGCGCTGGACATCCTGCTGTTCCTCGCCAACAACCCGGACTATAAAACGGCCCGGGACATCGTGGAGGTGCGCCATATCAAGGCAAATCTCGTCTCCATGAATGTGGATAAGCTGGTGCAGGAGGGCTATCTGGAACGCTATGCCGTGGCCAGCGACCGCCGCAAAACAAAGCTTCTCTGCACCGGCAAGGCAGACCCGATCATCCGCAAGGGGCGTGTGGTGCAGAATGCCTTTTTCAAGCGCCTGCTGGATCATGTGGAGCCGGCCGATCAGGAGGTCTTTTTCCGGACCATGGAGCTGATCGGGAAAAATCTGGACGAAATTATAAAGGAGAACGCATAAAATGAAGGTGTTGTTTACGGTTCTTGTCACCTTTTTTGCCGGCATGGGGGCCGGCCTTGGCACCGGCTTTGCCGGTATGAGTGCGGCTGCAGTTATCAGCCCATGCTCATCACCTTCCTGCACATGGACCCCTATATGGCGGTGGGCATCGCCCTTTCTTCGGATGTGCTGGCCAGCGCCGTTTCGGCCTATACCTACCACAAAAACAAGAACCTGGATATCAAAAACGGCCTGATCATGATGGCCAGCGTGCTGGTGTTCACGGTGGTGGGCAGCTGGGTGGCCAGCAGAATGCCCGCTGCCACCATGGGCGGCTTCTCGGTGTTCATGACCTTCCTGCTGGGCATCAAGTTCATTGTGCGCCCGGTCATGACGACCAAGGAAGCTATGCAGGGTGTCAGCGCCAAAAAGCGTGCCATCCAGTCCATCGTGTGCGGTGTGCTCATCGGCTTCATCTGCGGCTTCATCGGCGCAGGCGGCGGCATGATGATGCTGCTCATCCTCACCAGTGTGCTGGGCTACGAGCTGAAGACCGCCGTGGGCACCAGCGTGTTCATTATGACCTTCACCGCCCTGACCGGTGCTGTCTCCCACTTCATGATCGGCGGTGCGCCCAATTGGTTCGTCTGGGCGCTGTGCGTGGTGTTCACCCTGCTGTGGGCGCGCATTGCCGCTGTGTTTGCCAATAAGGCAGACCCCAAGACCCTGAACCGTGCCACCGGTATTGTGCTGGTGGTGCTGGGCGTGGTCATTATGGGCTTCAATCTTCTGAGCTGAAAAAACTCCCCCAGTCGCCTACGGCGACAGCCCCCTCAAAGAGGGAGCCTTTCGCGTCGGAAAAGCTTCCGGCTCAGGTGCAAAACTTTCGGTTTCGCCAGAGCTCCCTCATTGAGGGAGGTGGCAAACCCGCAGTTTGACGGAAGGAGTTCGTCCTGACCAGCAAATGCTGTTTTCCTCCACGACCTTTCCCGTGAAAAAGCAATGCCGGGCGGTCCGCAGACCGCCCGGCATTGCTCTGTTATAAATGATTTTTCCACTGAATATGCGCAGAGCGAAGCGGCGCGCATTCCAGATCGTCAGCGCTTACTGGTTCTCTGCCTTGTCCTCGATGGTGGAGTGCTCGATCACCCAGTCGGCAGCCTTGCGGATGCCCTCGTTGCGGCGCATGGCGGGAATATCGGATTTTTCCTTGATCTCTTCCAGCGTCTTTTTGGCGCGCTCTGCACGAGCGGCCAGAGCCTTATCGATATCTTCCTCGGTGGGCACCAGATTTTCCTGCTGTGCGATCTGCAGCAGAGCCATGTGCACACGGGCGGTCTTCTCGGCAGAAGAGCGCACCTTGGCGGTAAAGCTCTCGCGGGTCTCGTGGAGCTGGCTCAGGTAGCGATCCAGGCTCAGGCGCTGCATCTGCAGCTGCTGCTGGATCTGCTCCATCTGCTGCTGGTAGGTGGTCTCCACCAGCACACTGGGCAGTTCGCCCTCAGAAGCATCGGCCAGCTGGGTCAGGATCTGATCCTTGGCACGGTTCAGCGCACCGGCATGCTTTCCGTCGTGCAGCTGCTGCTTGACCTGTGCACGCAGCTCGTCCATGGTGTCCAGATTGGCAACCTTCTTGGCAAAGTCGCTGTTCAGAGCAGGGATCTGGCGCACACATACGTCGATCAGCTTGATCTTGAACACGACGGGTTTACCGGCCAGATCCTTTGCGTGGTAACGGTTCGGGAAGGTGACGAAGATCTCGAATTCCTCGCCTGCCTTGTGGCCCAGAATGCCCTCTTCAAAGCCGGGGATCATGCGGCCGCTGCCCAGCTGGACGGCCTGGTTCTTTGCGGTGCCGCCCTGGAAGGCTTGCCCTCCAGCAGACCTTCGTAATCGATATGTACGATGTTGCCCTTTACGGCCGGACCCTTGTGCGGCACCAGCTCAGCGGCAGCAGCGCGGCGGCGCTCCAGCACATTGTCGATCTCCTTGTCGGTCACTTCCGGGGTGACGCACTCGGCGGTAAGCCGGTGGTCTTGGTCAGGTTCAGCTCAGGCTGCAGGGCAACAGTGGCAGTGGCCACAAAGCCTCGTCCTTTTTCACGCTCACAAGATCGTACACAGGATTGTCAACAGCCACAAAGCCGTGCTCTGCCATGGCGGCATCATACAGCGCGGGCACGTCCTTGTCCATCAGATCGTTGATGGCATCGTACCAGAAGGTGTGCTCGCCGCGGTCAGCCTCGATCTGTGCGCGGTCCGCTTCGCCCTTCTTGAAGCCGCGGATCGTATAGGAGGCGCGGGTGCGTTCGTAAACGGCGTTGGATGCAGCTTCCAGCTCTTCGGGGCTGGCGCTGAAGGTCATTTTGCAGACACTCTTTTCAGGAGTTTCCACGCTTACCAGTTTCATAGGATCTACCCTCCGTGGTGTCTCGCTGCAGAGAAACCCGGCGGCGCAGCTCCACGCGGTGCTGCCCGCAAAGCTCCTGTACCCCTGCACGGACACAGATTAAAAACATATAGTAAAGTTATTATAGCACAAGAACGACAAAAACGATACAAGAAAAATCATAAAAAATGCTGCTTTTTGAAAAAGATAAAAATATTTGCAAAAAACGGTTGACAAAACCCAGTCTGAGTGATAAAATACATCATGTTCCGAACGGAACGTATGCGTTGGTAGCTCAGCTGGATAGAGTGACTGACTACGAATCAGTAGGCCGGGGGTTCGAGTCCCTTCCATCGCACCAGAAAATGCCGTGAAATCGAAAGATTTCATGCTTGTTTTTGCGGCAGAGGTTGCACATACTTGCACACTTTCTGCACACTTTACAAAAAAGCCATGTTATCTTTGCATTGCTCGCACAGCGTGTATTTCGCTGCACAAAAAGAGAATCTTACGCGAAAAGCACCCGCGTCAGCTCGCGGCGTTCCTCTGCGTCCATCTGCCGGATGGCTTCAAGGATCATTTACCTGTGATTTTTGTTGCCGCCGGCGTTTTGTTTTCCAGGGGTTCCTGCGGCGCTGCTCCTGCTGTGTCCTGCCGGTAGAAGTCGGCTTCGATCTTCTCGGTCAGCTCCAACCGGGGCTTGTCCTGCGTGTGGGCGTAGGTGTCCATCAGGACGGTAGCAGTTGCATGACCTGTGTTGCCCTGCACCGATTTGAAGTCGCCGCCAGATTGCAGCAGCTGATAGGTGGCACTGGAGTGTCGCAGACCATGAAACACGATCTTCTCAAACTCCGGGTGCTCTGCTCTCCACTGGCGATACCACTTGGTCAGAACGTCCGGGGCAATGGGTAAGCCGTCTGGTAAGCGGAACAGCTGACCGCAGTTGCTGTACTTTCCGGGGCGTCTGTTCGTCCTGCTTCATCTTGTCGAGCCATGCCAGAAGTTCCTCTTTCAGCGGTTTCGTCATATATAGGACACGGTTGGACTTCTTGGTTTTGGTCTTTTTCAGAATCAGCGAGGACTTGCTCCCTTCCCGTCTGTCCGGGAAGGTGTGGTAGATCTGGCTGGGGTCGATCTTGGACAAGGCTTCCTTGTTGGCGCGCTGCATTGCCTTGTTCACCGTGATGGTTCCGCGCCCAACGGCGGCATCGAAGTCGAGGTCTCCCGGCTGTAAGCGAGGATCTCACCCTCTCGCAAGGAAAGGATCATGCTCAGATGCACCGCCAGATGGAGGGCGGGGTTCTCAATGGTCTGCAACGCTGCCAGCATGGTGCGCTCATCAGATCGTGCGCTCCTCGGTGTTGACCTTGGGGGCTTCACGAGGGGTAGGCGACTTGTGGATCAGATCCCAGTCAACGGCATACGAAAAGGCGGTCTTCAGGAGCGTGTGGACTTCGTGAATGGACGTACTGGATAACAGCCGCTTCTTCTGGTTTTCCGTAAGCTCCTGCTTCTCGCCGTGAACGTACTGACGCATGGGGTCTGGCTCAGGGTGGCGTAGAACTGCTCAATGTCATAGGTGCGGAGGTCTTGCACCTTCCGCTTTCCGATATACGGCACGATGAGGTTCTGCACCATCGCCACAGATTGGGTGTAGGTCTTGGGAGACCACTTGTGTTTGCTGGACTGAATGGGGATCCACTTGTACAGCATCTCCTCCACCGTCATTGCATCGGGCACGAGGAAGGTGCCGTCCAGCAGTTCCTTCTCCACCGTGATCTTGCGCTCCTGCGCTTCGGCCTTGGTCTTGAAGGTCTCCCAGCCCTTGCAGGGCTTGCCATTGTGGTCTTTGTAGTTGTATCGGACGGAATACGTGTTGCCACGTTTCATAATAGATGCCATAGATGTTCCCTCCCTCAGACCGCTGCAAACCAATCGTCAAAGCTCTGCTTGCTTACCCGGATGCTGGTACCGAGGCGGATCACCTTGAAGTCTTTCGTGGTGTTGCACAGATTGTACGCAGCACGGTTGAGATCGCCAAAAGCTGGGCAATCTCCTCCACCCGGTAGACAAGCGGGGCGTGTCGGACGGTTTTGCTGGTCTGGTCAGAAGGTTCTACGGCAGGGGTTTGGTCCGAAGTTTCGTCAGAAATTACCATGGAATTTCTGACAGAAAATTCGCATGGAACTGCAAGTTCCTGACGTTTCATTGTAGGGGATTCGGGCGTGATTTTCAAGTCCTCACGGGTCAGTTTGGCGGAATTTTTGCGGACATTCGCCATAGGCATGTCTCCTTTGCACTTCTCCAGACCCGGCGCAGCTCCGGTTGAGCTGCACCCTTGTGGGCTGGCTAATATGTAAGGGCCTGCCGCTCCTGACCGAAGCAGCAGCCCAAAGATGTGCTTGGAGAAGGTCAGGCCATACTTCCCTGCATTTTTCAGCAGGAACTGGCTGAACTTCTTTTGCGGAACAGGCGATTCCAGATTATCCTCGCACCACTTGGTGTAGGCGCGGTAGAGATAGGTGGAGCGTTCCTCGGTGTCGGGCTTGAAGCGGACATACGCACTGGCCTGCATGAACTGGGTCAGGTTATCGCTGTCCGCCATGGCTGCTTCGAGGTTCTGGATGGAGCGCTCGCTGATGGTGACTGATAGCGGTTCGCCAGCAGACGGTGTAACCCTTCCAGCATCCACAGCAGGATGCCGGGACGCTCCTCGGACAGCTCTTCGATGAGGAACGGGTTATCCACCCGGGCAGGGTCACGGTCTTTCACGGACGAAGTGGTTCTATCGATTTATCCAAATGAAAAACATTGTGATTGTGCTACAAATTTTCAGAAGATTTATATACAGACACACAAACTTTTGGAAATTTATGGACGAACGAAATAAATTGAGATTAAATTACGTTATTCCAATAAAGACATTTGAAATTGTGTCCTTTTCAAACGATCGGTAGGAGGGGTATTTATGTTAGAGCAGCTTTTCAAATCACAATTGCAACAGTTTCCGATCCTTACCAATGCAACTGCATCACGGATGCGTTGGCGGCTGCGGGAATCAAGTTTTATTGCAAAACCAAAGATGCCAATCGGCGTAATGCGTTCGATCAGGCAAGAATCGGAACGCTGGGTATAAAACCGAAGTATATCACGGAGGTATTTGTGGACAAAGAAAATGCAGAAATGGCATTACATATCGTACACACCTTGCCCAATCAAGAGAATTTTTGAAAAAAGCTATTGACTGTCCCCTTGGGGGTGGCTTATCATACCAGTGGAGGTGATAATATGCTTATCAATGAAGTCTGCAAGAGATGTGGCCTTACCAAAAAGGCGATTGAGTATTATGAGGAACAAGGCTTAACTCGCCCTCAAATTATGGAAAATGGTTACAGGGTGTTTTCAGAGGATGATGTCATCCAATTAAACAAAATCGCAGTTTTACGCGGGCTTGGAATATCAGTATCGGACATTAAAACGGTTTTGGCAGAGAATGACTATTTATCCTTTCAAACTATATGCGACAAGAAAGAACTGGAAATTTCGGATATACAAGCGAAACAACAATTACTCCACATGCTTGCGAGAAACCAGAATTGGGAGGATGCCCGGGCGCAATTGAGCCAGCTCGAAACGAAGCGCTCTATTCTTTCAAGATTGCTTGACCGTTTTCCGGGATATTTCGGGAAATTTATCAGTCTCCATTTTGCACTGTACCTGAATGAGAGGGTTGCAACAGACGAACAGCAAGATGCATTTGAAACGATAATTGATTTTTTAGACGGTGTGAATATTGTTATCCCGGATGATTTGAAAGAATATCTCGACGATGTTGCGAAAACCATTGATCTTGTTGACGTGTCAAAAAAGCTGCTGCAAGTGTTGCTGCTGCAATACAAGACCCTGAACAATATCTGAAAGATAATAGGGAGATGTTTGAGCGGTATAAGGAAGTCAAAGCATCTGACGCGTACAAAAACACTCCGGGTTACAGACTTCAAGAACTATTCGCACAGTTAAATCGAGAAAACGGGTACAATGATGTCTTTATCCCTGCTATGCGGCGATTGAGCAGTTCTTATCGTGAATACTATGAAAAGCTATTGAAAGCAAACGAAGTTTTCTTAAAAAGTTATCGCGGAGTTCGTTTTTAATGCAAGCGTAGATCTGCTTTCGCAGCTTGTCCAGCTCGGTCTGGTAGACGGTCTGGGTGGGCTGCTGCCTTCGGCGGCAAGTTTGGCGTTGGCATGGTCGAGGCGGCGTTGTCCGCGCCGCTGCGCCCAATACTCGCGCTCCGAAACATGGTCGCTTGGGCTTCCAGCAGATTGATCTGGTTCAGGTCGGCTTGCTCGCACATCTCCATGACAGCGACACGAAGATGCCGGAGCATGGCAGAGGTGCAGCGGTGCTTCTTGCCCGCTTCCCAGTCGCACGGCTTGTCCATGAAGGGCTGCCGTTCCACGGTGCGGACACGCAAGCTGCCGATGACGATGTGGACGTGGATGTTCCCGGTACTGTTGTGCCCATCCGGGTGGGTGCAGACGATGGCGGGATGACCGGGGAAGTTGTCCTTGCAGAACTGCAAGCCAAGGGCTTGCGCCCGTTCCATGGTCAGGCCGTTCTCTACTGCATCCTTCGGGTCGAAGCTGATGATATAATGGTGGGTCTTCACGTCCTCCCGCCCGCCGTTCTTGCCGTACTTGCGATTGGCAATCAGGCAGGCCATAGCGAACGAGGATTCGCCGCACTCAAAGGTGTCGAGCAGGTACGAATCCCGCAGCTTAGGTCTGCCCTTCTCGTCCAGAATGGGCAGACCGGTGTACTCGTTGTGCTGAAAGGTGAGATAGCTTTCGGCGGCGGCATAGTTAGAGTTTTTCGAGGTCAAATGCTTGATGGTTGCCATACAGTTCACCAACCGTTTCTTCGGCTTTCAGCCGAAAGTTCGTGAGTGCGGACAGTTCCTCCAGAATTTGCGCCCGGAGCTGCTCGGTGTCTTTGCCGCCGGAGTTGAAGTGCCGTGCAAGCTGGTTGAGGTTGCTTCCTACCTTGCTGCACTGGGCAGACAAGGCGGCAAGCGCCGCCAGTGCATCCTCGCCGCCCTGCGCCACCACAACGGTGTGCTTGACGTTCACGCCGTACAGGACACGGCGGACGAGTTCGGACTGGGTGAGGTGGAGTTCTTTGCAGGCGTATGCGATCCGCAGTTTTTCTTCTGCGGTCACCCTGACTTTGATGATGTGTGTCTTTCGTTTTCGCGGCGTGTCATTGCGGTTCTCTCGTGCGTGTGCGTTCGGACTTTTCATTTCAGTCATATTCGACCTCCTGTGAAAATGATAAATGCCCGCTCCGGGATGGAGAGGGCTATGTAATGCGACACGCCGCATTCGCACCAACGGTGCGAAGCTAGAGCAGGGTTTGGGGAAGGCACTCCCCAACAAGGATGACTGAGTGGACAGCAATTCAAGCATTGAAAATTGTGGCCACAGGTCGATACTTGCTTTCGCCCTTTCCGTGCAACACTGAAAATTTCAGAAGTCGAACCGCAATGCACGTTGAAAATGCAGAGCAAAACGTGTGAAAAGGCAAAGCCCCTGCTCATGGTCACCGTTCACACCGAACGCAGTTCCTGCCCCTGTTTTGCAGCGGCGTTGTCCGGCTCGCCCACAGAAAGCGTGAGGTCATGGCGCAGTATCTCGTTCAGACGGCTTATGTAAGATTCAAGGTTCAGTATGAAGAAAGCCGGGCGCAGTGCAGACACTACAGCCTGCTTCTTTCAAGCACAAGAATAACACTTTCAGTTGTACAGTCAACAACTAAAAAACAATTTTTTAGAAGATTAAACAACTACATAAGATTTTTATTTGTGAAAAAAGAAAAATACCGCCCACGCAGCGCAGCGATGATTTTTGTCGGGTGAAACGGCGGCAAAATAGATCGGGTGTGTTGCGGGGCGGTAAAAATCTTCATGGGGAACAAACCCTCACTGCGTCGCATTTTATTGCGGATTCAGTGGGATTTGTGACAGAGAGTATCATGGTTTGCAAGGTGCGTCAAGATGGTTTTGCGAAATTTATTGCGGTAAAGCGGTGATAGTAGACTTATGAAAAGCCATATCGGAGGTAAATTCTTGCTGCTGACGAATAAATGCAGAGTGCAAAAACAAATTTTGTGGCAAATGAACAAAAATATTGAGAATGAAATGCTTCTGTGATAAAATGATGGAAATAGTCTTACAGTATGCTTGTAAGAGATGTTAAAGAAATGCTAAAAGGAGAAAATTGATGAGTTCAAAAGTGCTTGTGATTGCGGTCTCATTGCTTTTTGTATGATTATGCTTACAGGATGTGGAAATCCGGCAGAAGAAGTTCTTAAAGAAATTGAGACTGGTGATGCTGCAAAGGCACAGCAAATCTATGAGAAAAAAGGTTTCTGGTGATTCTTCTGCTGAAAAATGGTAGAGGATGGATTGGCTCCGGTGTTGGAAACCATTCTTGAACAATATAATACAGGTGACGTGACAAAGGATTATGTGAATCAACAGTTCGATATTTACAGATCTATGATAGGGGAAACGGCAACATTTGTTGATGCGGAAAAATGCTTGCTGGAATTAGAAACTTCAAAGAAGAACTTTGAAAAAGGCATTGAGTTTCAAACAGCGGGAGATACAATATCGGCTTATAATAGTTTTTCCGGTGTGATAGAAACTGACGTCAATTATGAGACAGCAAAAGGATATATGGAAGCTATTCAAAAACAAAACAATGAACAGGCGCAAGTATTGATGGCGCAGGCTGAAGAGCTATTTGAACAACAGAAATATCAAAGATGCCTTCAACACTGCTCAAAAAGCATATAAATTATCTGGCGATAATGTAAAATATGAGGATTTTTCACGGAAAATTATTGAATGCTTAGCAACACAGTGTGAAATTCAAATCCAGAAGCAATTCAAACCGAGGATATGCGGGGAAGACAGGCGTGGTGTTTGAGATGCGATGGTATAAATGGGGTTAATCTTAATGAACTCTCCGATAAACAAATTATAAAAACGTTCAAAGAATTTAGAGAGATATATCATCGAACGTTCGATCCGTATGGGAGCTTGAGTAGCAGCTTTGGAAATACTACAATCGGAGACTTTTATTGTGCTGGGAAATGGTATGATATTCATATTGACGATAGTTTTGGAAAAACGATTATGTTGAGGTATATTCAGAAAGTGAACAACAGGAACGAGTAAAAGCGAATGTTACAGCAGCTGAAAATCCTGTGCCACATTCTCCCTCTGGGTGGACTACAGGGGGACCGAGTACGAAAAATTCGGATGAAGACTCGGTTTCTGACAGTGGATCGCAGGAATATCAAAATGCGTTGACAAAGGGATTAAAGTATGCTAATCAGCTATTTATGTCCAAACAAGCAGTTTATGATCAGTTGACTTCTTCTTATGGTGAAGGATTTTCTGAAGATGCGGCGCAGTATGCCATCGACCATATGACAGATGTTGATTGGAATGCGAATGCTCTTGAAAAAGCAAAACAGTATTATTATAAGATGGATATGTCGAAAAAGGCTATCTATGACCAACTAACTTCTAGTTACGGCGAACAGTTTACTTCGTCACAAGCACAATATGCTATAGATCATCTTGAGTAATCATAAATAAAGAAAATAATTTAAATAGGTTCTTTGAAATTGTTTGCGTGTAACGGCTTGGGACGTGAAATTTTTGAGAACAAGTACTTGCGTTTGGCCGCTTTTGTGATATAATAAGGTTAGAGGATAGCGGCATTGACCAGCTATCGTTGGCGATGAAACAGTAGACTGGTTCGGTATCAGCCGACTGTGGAGCCCGACCGTGGGTTGAGCGGAAACCACAAGCCGAATAGATTCGATGAATCGAAAGAAAACGCTTAATAGGACCTTGCCTTTCGGCAGGGCTTCTATTTTTTTGAGGGAAGGTGAAAAGGTGCAGGACGAACAGCAAAATGTTTTGTATCAAGCAGCCGCTGTTTGGAAGGACCTGATGAATTATCGGTATATCCTCACATATGGTTGTCGAAATAAATCATATGAGATTAACCTGACGTTTCAGCAGATGAATTTTCGCATCTTGCAGGATTTCAATACTTGAAAGATATTTCACTTCCGCGATATAATTCTCGGAAGATAGTAGACATGATTCTGTCTGGTAAAATTACTTATAAAGCTATACAAAAGGGTATGCAGTATCGTGAGATGGTCGAACCACGGCTTTTGGCACTGGTACGGCTAAAAGAAGTATTGGAACAAGACTTTGAACTATTCTCATACGTGCCAAATCTTTACCCATTCGTCACCAAAATTAAGGCGGATTATATAATTTCCAGTCAAAACGAACCAACAGCGTTCGTTTTATTATCAAGAATCCTCTGTGGGTGATGCTATGTGTGACTTCCTGTGTTGTTCTGCCTTTGAGAAGGGTGACCGCGACTACCGCACAAACCAGCGTTCCCGCGCCTTGCTCAAGAAAGAGCGGGTACAGATTGAAACCTCTGACACGGTAGTGCTGTACGACCGCCTGCCAAAGAATCCCGAGTAACAAACAGTAGCTGCCTTTTCCGAAATAAATAGAGATGCCGGTAAAGAAAAAGGGCTATCTCATCGAACAAAATTCGTGCGATAGCCCTTTTTCTTGTGACTATTTTAAATATCGACTTACATTAGCTGACTTTAATTGATGAATCCATTTCAAACGGTGTCTTTGATTTCCCAGGACCAGAAAGATTGAGTTCGACCCTTTCAAAGGGATAGTTGTCTACATACTCTGTATTATATGGCGGTTTGTAATAGTAAATGAGAGCGGCCTCTTCCAATAAACGCTCGTCCTTCGGTGCGAGGGCATATGCATAATATAGAAGCTCCCCTTCTTTTAGCCCATCCTTCCATCTTTGTCCCGGTTATGTTCCACAATGCGGTCATGGATATTACTAGACTCACCGATGTAAAAGAGTTTACGTAGAGACACGATCTTATCTGATACTGGCTTTCCAGCATAGACCAGATAAACACCAGATTTTTTGGGAAGGTCATCCTTATCCAAATCCCTAAAATAGCCAACAAACATTAATGAAAGCTTTTTTGACATAAAATCAACCTCCTTTATGCCAATCGGATACCAACCTAAGCATGCACCCAAGTTGGTATAGAAAAACGTACCATCTGTATAAACAGAGAGGATACGGCAAACAAAGGGCTGAACAATGAAGAAACATGGCCCAGCACAAAAGTGTGCATCATAGATAGTGCACCTTTGAATGGCACGTTCTTTTCGACGGATTCCGATTGCGTGGAGGCTTTTTTTGTGATATAATATCACTGGTATGTCACTACCAAGCCGACAATCTTTGTGGAAGAGTCGGAGAAGAAGACGCCTTGCCGGGCGTCTTTTTTCATGCCCGAAAGATAGCACTCGGCTAGCTCGACTGCCATCTCTGAATGCTATTGTAGCGTCAAACTACGCTTTTGTCAAGGGCTTTTTGGAAATATTTCAAAAATTCGATAATTATCCTCTCTAATATTGAAATTGTTTCTGCAATTGGGTTGGTTTAAGTCTTGAAAAGCCGGCTGAAATGTGAGATACTAAGATTTAAGGAGGGAACTGCAATGTTTACAAAGATAACACTGGAAACTCCGTTCGTTTGTACCATATCGTATTTGACTTGACAGAAAAAGGAAACGTCCCAAAGCATCTTGCGGTACTCTACGGAGAAACGGTGCGGGCAAGTCTAATCTAATGTCTGCTTTTGTTTTGCTACCGGAGTTGACTCGCACCATGGATGTACGTGATGCCTATGAAAGGCTTCTAACTCGAGATGCTATCTTCAAGATGAAAAGATGGAAAAAAGTGATGCGCGAGCAAATGCGACATAGTTTAAGGGATATGTCTGCCATCATAAAAGACTATCGAATGATTGACTGTGAAGATCCGATAGTTGCAGAGTATGAGTTCAACATTAACGGTAACAACGGCTGCTATCGGGTAGAATTTGGACAGGATGAAATTGTGCATGAGCGTTTAGAATATGTTCTTAATCGGCGCAGAGGACTTTATTTTGACTGTAGTTCTGATGGTATTCTGATTAATGATACAGTTATTCAAGGAACCAATGGGAAGGATTTTTTGGTAGACGTAAAGGAAACAGCAAAACGTTATTGGGGAAAGCATTCTCTTTTAGCAATTTTACTTTATGAGATGAAAGATAAATCCAATGCATTTGGACGGGATAATGTAACAGAGAATTTCAATACTGTGCTAAGAGAATTTCGAGGTTTGTCTTGTGCTGTTTCGATGGGCAACAAAAGCTGGGAAGGACTAAGTTCTAAGCTGCAAGTTTTAAAGCGGCCACTGCAAGGTCATCTGTCTCTTCGAAGAGAGACAGAGTTAGATTATGCAAGCGATTTTTTTTACACAACTATTTACGAGTGTTGATCTTAGCGTTCGCAAGATATTTTATAAAAAAGAATTTCATGATGACGAAATCTACTATAAACTGATTGAGGAAAAATATATTGCAGGCAATTATCGTCGGATTGACTTTGAAAGAGAATCTGCCGGTAACTGTCAATTGTTGAATATATCGTGCTATTTGTTAACAGCCTGCATGGGAGGAGTAGTTATTTTGGATGAGGCAGAAGCCAACATTCACGATTTGCTGTTCCAGAAATTATTGGAAGAGATTCGGCCGATTCTCAAAGGTCAAGTGATTATGACAACGCATAATACAATGTTGATGGAAGCGAGTTTTGCACGAGAGGCAACCTATATTTTGAGTGTGGATCCTGATAATCCGTCAGATAAAAAAATACGATGCATATCGGATTACCGCAAGCGAACGTATGCGGCCAATAATATCCGGAATAAGTATCTCAACTGTGAATATGGCGGAGTGCCAGAGCTTCGACAAACAGAATTTCAAGAGTCGATAGAAAAAATCTGCAACGAGTGAAAATCACAGCTTGAATAGATTCCCGGAGTATAAGAAAACAATATAACCAAAGATGCCCACCAGCTTATGGCGAAAACCATAGGTCGGTGGGCATCGTGTTCTTTATGGGGGGCTTAATCTTCCAGTCTGCCATGCTCGCAGCCAAGGGAAAGATGATGCTCTATCTCACCACCCAGCACAAGCTGTGCATACTCCAAGGGCTTATTGTAGAGCAGCCAGTCCAGCTCTGCCCGCTGTGCCGGGGTGTTGCCATACTCGTCCTCCACGGCGATGCAGTCGATGGCAAGGGTGGTGCCATCCTCGAACCGGGCTTCCACCCGGTTGGTGTCCATATTGAGGCGGCAGGAAAGCAGTTTGTTCATGGTGAACCTCATTTCTATATCAAACGGTGTCTGTTCGGATGTCCTAAACCCTGCCATAAAACCGGTGTTGATTTGTCCATTGGGCTTTGTTTTGCCCGTCTGCACATTTTTGCACACTTTTGCACACCGGCGGGAAAGCCGTGTTTTTCCTTGCATTGTCTGCCTTACTGGAGTTTTCACTCTCCAGAACGGCCGGTGGGCGGGCATTCTTTTGCTCCTTGGCGGTGCGCTGCACGGCGGCGCTATAAAAGGCCGCCTGCAGCACTCGTCTTTGATTCGGTC
>ENA-OQCS01000460-OQCS01000460.1-human-gut-metagenome-genome-assembly--contig:-NODE-460-length-22605-cov-2.953332_pt1 | contig 22605 bp, 32 predicted proteins | sample MGYA00242757_ERZ504575 | MGnify/ENA primary metagenome ERZ504575 (study PRJEB26092, sample SAMD00036297) | human gut metagenome | host: Homo sapiens | study: EMG produced TPA metagenomics assembly of... | reverse complement strand
CCTGAGACTCTTCCGTCTCTTTTGAAGCTTCCTCCTCAACAGATCCTTTCGTCTCTGCCGCCTCGTCCTGCTCATCTGCAGCCGCTTCGTCTTCCATCTTTGCCGCTTCTGCCTTTGCTTCCTCGACAGCTTCTTTTATCATATCTTCTTTGCTCATCTTGTCACCCACCGGCTTTCCACCTTTCTATCCTTTTGGATCTTTATTATAAATCGCATCCAACTCTCCCTGCAGAATTTTCAGCGTCTTCATGACATGTTCATAATCCATCCGTTTCGGTCCGATAATGCCGATCGTTCCTTTCATGCCTTCGCCAAGTTCATACGTCGCTGTCACGACACTGCAGTCCTTCATTGTTTTAACCGGAGTCTCATCTCCGATATAAACCTGTATTCCGTGACTATCCTCACTTGCCAGTGTCTCTGTCACAAGATCGGCGAGCTGCTGCTTCTCTTCAAATGCACTGATGATCTCCTGTGCGCTTTGCTTATCGCTCAACTCCGGATACTTAAAGATGTTCGTAGCTCCGCTTGTATAAATCTTCATATCTTCTTCTACATGGATCGTCTCTGCCACCGCATCCAGTACATGAGCGACAACCTCACTGTGAATGCCTGCCTGCTCTTTCAGCCTTGCGATCAATCCAAGTGTGATCTGATCGATCGGAAGTCCGTTCAATGTAGTATTAAGAAGCATATTTAACTTCAGAAGATTCTCATTACTTAACATTTCCCCTACTTCGATGATCTTATTCTTGATTACATTACCGCCAAGTACGATAACCGCTACGATCTGTTCTGCATCAACTTGAGAAAGCTGAATAAATTTCAGCGTATTCCGATTGTTAATCGGAGACGATACCATCGTCGCATAATTCGTATTCGTCGCCAAAACTCTTGCTGCCTGCTGTAATACTTTCTCAACCTTATCGGTTTTCTCCAACATCGCGCTTTCTCTTTTTGCAATCTCTTGTTCTTTTTCTTCCATCAGCATATCAACATAAAGCCGATATCCTTTATCCGAAGGAATCCTTCCCGCCGACGTATGCGGCTGAAAAATATAACCGAGATCTTCAAGATCTGCCATCTCGTTCCTGATCGTCGCGGAACTTAAATTCAGATCTGTATATTTAGAAAGTGTCCGCGAGCCAACCGGTTCTCCGGTCTCAAGGTAATTCTGTATGATCGCTTTTAATATAGTAAGTTTTCTTTCACTTAACGACGTATCGACCGCCACAGCTTTTCCTCCTCTCTCGCTATTAGCACTCTTTTCTTTCGAGTGCTAACACCTTTCGTATATTAAGATAGCACTGCATTTTCCTTTTGTCAACAGTGTTTATTATTTTTTTATTTATTTCTGTACATCCGAAACGATGTCTTCTATCTGAATTTCCTATTATCCGAAAGAGGCAGAATCACAGCATCCGCTTTTTCAAAACAAAAACTCACTCATTACATAGTTGCTTATATCAACTCCCCGCTCTGTCAGGCGGATCTGCCCTTTTTCTTTTATCAAAAGACGTTCTTTTTCAAGTTTTCCGATCGTTTCTCCGTAAACCGTATCTATTTGCACCCGAATGTTTCAAAAAACTTTTTTCCGACACTCCATCTGTTTTCCGCAGTCCGAGAAACATGAATTCTTCCATTTGCTCTTGCACTGACAGTACACTTACTTCTTCTGCTTTTTCCCATACCGCTTTTTTACTCTCTTCTTTTTTGCCGTCCGGATCTACAGTCTTATTCAGTCTTATATAAACATCCATTTTATCTGTATTGCAGAATCGGTGTTCGGCAATCAGAGAGGACGCCCCCAGTCCCAGTCCGAGATATTCTCTTCGCTCCCAATACCCTAAATTATGCCTGCACTCATATCCCGGTTTTGCATAATTTGAAATCTCATATCTCTCATACCCGTATTCCCGAAGGATCTTCTCTGTTATTTCATAAATCGCCCGTTCTGTATCTTCATCGGGAAGCGGAAGTATCTGTCTGTCTTTTCTTATATTACCGTCTTTATCTGATACTTCCGGCATACTACTCTCGCGGGACAACAGTTCTTTTTGGCATATCCGCTCCCCATCCTCCCCGTAAATCGTACCGAAAACAGTTCCTTCTTCTATAATTAAACTATATGCGGAAATATGTTCCGGCTGTAACTGCGCAACTGTGCGAAGCGTTGTTTCCCAGCTCTTTTTTGTCTGCCCGGGAATCGCCGAGATCAAATCGATATTAACGTTATGAAATCCTGCTTTTCTTACCATCTTCCATGTAGTGAGAAATTCATCATATGTATGGATACGTCCAAGCATTTTCAGTTCTCCGTCATCGACCGATTGAAGACCGATACTTAACCGGTTCACTCCGCATGTTTTCCACATGTTTATCTTTTCTTCCGACACAGTTCCGGGATTTACTTCCATCGTTATTTCCGCATTCTCCGCAATATCGAAACTTTCCCGCAAAGCACGAAAAATAGAGGCAGTGTATACTCCCTCTAATATAGAAGGAGTTCCACCGCCTAAAAAAATCGTTGTCACGCAATAATCCGAAAACTGTTCTTTTTTTCCTTTTATCTCCTCCGCAAGAGCTTCCACATAAGCAGAAACCTCCTCTTGCTTTGCAGAAAACGAAAGGAAATCACAATACGCACATTTCTTTACGCAAAAAGGAATATGCACATACAGTTCCAGTTCTTTTTTCATATTTTCCTTTACCTCTTTAAGATGTTTTAAACATCACTTTTTCACTTATACATCGACAACAAAAATCACTCGTCATCCAACTTCAGTACGCTCATAAATGCTTTCTGCGGTATCTCTACGCTGCCGACCTGACGCATTCTTTTCTTTCCCTCTTTCTGCTTTTCAAGCAGTTTTCTCTTACGTGAAATATCACCGCCATAACATTTTGCCAACACATCTTTTCTCATTGCCTTTACTGTTTCACGAGCGATGATCTTACTTCCGACTGCCGCCTGTATCGGAATCTCAAAAAGCTGTCTCGGAATTTCTTCTTTTAATTTCGCGCACATTTTTCTTCCGCGGTCATAAGCGCTTCCTGCAAATACAATAAACGACAATGCATCCACTTCTTCTTTATTAATAAGAATATCAAGCTTCACAAGTTCAGATTTCTGATATCCCATCATCTCATAATCAAATGACGCATATCCTCTTGATCTTGACTTCAATGCATCGAAAAAGTCATAGATGATTTCATTCAGCGGAAGATGATAATTCAATACGGCACGTTTTTCCTCGATATATTCCATTCCCTGATAAATGCCTCTGCGTTCCTGACAAAGATCCATGATCGCACCGATATATTCCGATGTAACCATGATCTCCGCTTTTACCATAGGTTCTTCCATATAATCAATCTCCGCCGGATCCGCATATTCGTCGGATTTGTCAGATCGATCACTTCTCCGTTTGTTTTATGGATTTTGTAAATTACACTCGGCGCCTTGTTACGAGATCCAAATTATATTCCCTCTCCAAACGTTCCTGGATAATCTCAAGGTGAAGAAGTCCGAGAAATCCGCAGCGGAATCCAAACCCAAGAGCGACCGATGTTTCCGCTTCAAATTGCAGCGCCGCATCGTTGAGCTGTAATTTTTCAAGAGCGTCTCGAAGATCCGGATACTTTGCTCCGTCTGCCGGATAAAGTCCGCAGTATACCATCGGATTTACTTTTTTATATCCCGGCAAAGGCGAGTCACACGGTCTTGACGCATCAGTCACTGTATCGCCCACCGCGTCTCTTTTACATTCTTCAGGCTGGCAGTAATATATCCGACCATTCCGGCGCTCAACTCTTCACATGGTATAAATCTTCCCGCTCCGAAAGTTCCGACTTCCACAACATCTGCCTGAGCGCCTGTCGCCATCATAAGCATCGGAGTTCCTTTCTTCACCGTTCCTTCCTTTATCCTGCAAAATACAATGACCCCTTTGTAAGAATCATAGACGGAGTCAAAGATCAGCGCTTTTAACGGAGCCTTTGGATCTCCCTGAGGCGCAGGAACTTTTTCACGATCTGCTCCAATACGTCATGGATATTTTGTCCTGTCTTAGCTGAAATAAGCGGGGCATCTTCCGCTTCAATACCGATCACATCCTCAATTTCTTCTTTCACCCTCTCCGGATCTGCACTCGGAAGATCGATCTTATTGATCACCGGGATCACATCAAGGTCATGATCCAACGCAAGATATACATTCGCCAATGTCTGTGCTTCTACTCCCTGAGCTGCGTCAACTACTAAAATCGCTCCGTCACACGCAGCCAGACTTCTTGAAACTTCGTAATTAAAGTCTACATGTCCCGGCGTATCGATCAGGTTAAACATATATTCCTCCCCGTCGTCTGCCTTATATACGGTACGAACCGTCTGTGCTTTAATCGTAATTCCGCGTTCTCTTTCAAGCTCCATGTTGTCAAGCACCTGAGACTGCATCTCTCTGCTCGTCAAGAGGCCTGTCTGTTCAATAATCCTGTCTGCTAACGTAGATTTTCCGTGATCGATATGCGCGATAATACAAAAATTTCTTATTTTACTCTGATCTATAACTGACAATTTCATTCCTCCATTATTTGCATATTTTATATGATTTCTGTATTTGATTTTGTGATAAACTTCACTGCTTTCCCGAATTCTTCACAATAAAAAGTTCCACAGCCAAAGTATCTGTCATAAGTCCGGTCTTAACATTTTGCTCTAACTGCGCCCCTTCTTCCATAACAGTTCTCAGCTCTCCGAGTTCATATCGTTTCGCCGCATCCATATACCTTCCCGCAGCAAACGGATGGATCCCTGCCTTTGAAGCGATTTCCTTCTTCCCGTATCCATTCACCATCAGACCTTTGACATGAAATAAAAGGCGGTATTCTCTCGTCATCAAAAACAGAATACGCATCGGCGGTTCTTTCAGGGCAAGTAGCTCATAATAAAGATCCAACGCCCTCTTCTGGTCTTTTCCTGCAACCGCATTGACCATCTCAAATATATGGTTCGTAATCTGAGTGACACAGATCTGATCAATATCGTCTCTTGTAATCCGATCTCTTCCGATCGTATAACAAAACAGTTTTTCCAGTTCTTGTGTGATATTCTCCATATCGTGCGACCTTATTCAGAAAATATGCCGCATCTGCGCCTTCCATCTGCTTTTTTCTTTCTTTACAAGACCAAGCACCCAGCGCCGCAGCGTATTTTCATCCTGAACCGTCAACTCGACAATATGACCTTTTGCCTTTACCGCTTTATACAGCCTGTTTCGCTTATCTACCTCTTTTTCTATAAATAAAAAATAAGTAGTAGGCGGGATGTCCGTAATATAATCTGCCAGATCTGTTCCTGCATTTTTAAAAAAGCCTGTATCTTCAAACACAATAAGACGGCGCGATGCAAAAAACGGCAATGTCTCCGCCAGATCGATTACCTCTTTTATATCTATGTTCTTTCCTTCATAGACGGCATAATTCATCGTATCGCCTTCCGGAATCATCGCTCTGACAAGCCGTTCCCTATACTGTCGCTTCAAATATGACTCTTCTCCGTACAGAAGATAAATCTGTTTAAATTGTCCCGTTTTCAAATCTTCATTTAAGCTTTTCATAACTCTTGTATTATAAAGGAAAAACAATCATTTTGACAAGAGAAAACTCTCAATACTAATCTGTATTCCGTCAGACTTTATTGTGACAGCCCCGTCTGTCTGAGTATTATATGTTTTCACTTTTCTCTTTTTCAACCTATTTAACGTCTCTTCATGCGGATGTCCGTACCGATTATCAATTCCTGCCGAGATGATAGCCGCTCTTGGATCTGTCTTCTCAAGAAATGCAGCTGTACCCGAGTTTTTCGATCCATGATGGCACATTTTAAAATTTCATATTTTCTCAAAACATCGCTTTTAACAAGAAGTTCCTCTCCCGCACCTTCCACATCCCCGGTAAAAAGCATATCGAAATTCCCATAAGAAAACTCAAGCACAAGAGACGCCTCATTTCCCGCCTTTGGTTTTGTCAGCCCCTGCGGTATGTCCGTAAGCGGGCCGATACATCTCAACCGCATCACTTCTTTTGAATCGTTTTTTTCTGTCTGCCTTTCTCCTCTTCCATATATATTTGCTCCTGTTTTCACAGAAACGACACGCGTTCCGTTTTCTACCGCTATGCGCGCCAGATCTGCCAACTTTCATCATGATATTCTTCGGGAGGAAGCACAAGCGTGTCAATACGAACTCCCAGCTTCTGCCCTTCCAGAAGTTCTCTTATTCCACTGATATGATCCTCATCTCCGTGAGTCACAAATACATAATCAAGGCATCCGATGCCCTCCGACAACAAATACGGTTCGATCCGTTGAGCGCCTGCCTGTTTTACATCACTGCTGCCCCCGTCTATCAAATAGTTTTTCCCTTTTCCCGAAAGAACAATGCCATCACCTTGCCCCACATCCAGCACTGTTATTTTTATTCCTTCAATATCCCGGGTTTTTGCTCCGCATAAAACAATCAAAAACGCCGCCGAAACAAAAAGCATATACCCCCATATTTTCTTTGGAAAACGCCGATACATTCCATATAACGCGAACAATATCACATAATAAGCGACAAGTAATTGTACGCTCGGTTTTCCTGCCGTTATCCGCCCGAACGGAAGCATAACTGCCGCAGAGCACAATCGATCATACGCCCAAAGTATCACGCCGGAACTTTTCAGCAAAATAATACCGATCGGTTTTACAAGCAGGATCATCACAGAACCCGACAGCCCCGTTCCCATAATAACCGGGAGAGCCGGGATCACAAACAAATTTAAAAAAACCGAGTACGGCGGGATTTCAAAATAAAAGTACAGCATAGGACCAAGCAAAAACAGATTCACTGCCAAACTTGCGCTCACCGCTTTCCCCATATGCGTCCATATATTCTTTTTCTCCGTACCACACCCGAACAAACATTCAAACAAAGGCGTCAGCATACAAATTCCGCAAAGTGATCCAAAAGAAAACAAAAATCCTGCATCTGACAGACAGAGAGGATCTTTTGCACTAAGCAGCGCCGCTGCCACAGCAAGACTTGTGGGAAGGTCACAATCTCTTCCTGTCACTTCAGCGCCCATCCGAACGGAAAACATAATAAGCGCTCTTAAAGCTGAAATACTCGCTCCGGTCATTACTGTATAAAAAAGCAAAACAATCGTTCCGACAGCTCCTGACACCGGAAATCCCACTCCTCTTTTTCTCAGAAATCCATAAAGACCGCTTCCGATAAAGGACATATGAAGCCCCGTCTAGGGTTTTCCCCTGTCATTTATAGATGGCATAACTTCTTATTAAAAAGAGATATTCACCCACACCCTTTTGGGGGATAACCCTTGTGGGATATGCTCCCCTGGGATATTCTCTATTTCCGCCACTCACGCAGCATTTCATTTAAAACTAATCCTGTATTAAGCCTTTTTATGCATTCTTTAGTATCCAGTTCATTTGTAGCTTGAATATATGAATACCTATCCTTTTTACTAATTCTTTCCATTATTTCTTCTTGGTTATCCTCAATATATGCTTCAAACGCAGACTTTCATCTTCGGTTTCATAAAGTAAAACCACTTCCATCAGTCTACGATTAGCATATATTGCTTCTTCATTTTCACCGTCCAAAAAGAACTGTTGCAATCTATATTCCGTACTTCCTTTTACAAAATACTTATATGTGAATTTATGATCAATTCTATACCTGTCGTATCCTGCAAATCCCCATTCTGGTACTGGAGTTTTATATCTTCCACTGTCCAATACTACAATTTGATATTCTTCTAATATCGTGTCTCCAGCAATAATCTGAAGCATTTCATACGATGTACTTTTATTTGACATCGTATAAGCATAAAATTCCGGAATTAAATAGTCTTCGTCACCCTTTAGTATTTTCAACTGATATTCAGGTCTATACATATTGTAATAAATATGATCCTGCTGCTTCCACTCTGTCTGGTACTGCAGTCTTCCGATAATATACTCCAATGGTGTCTGCAATAAACCAAACCGTTTTTTCCAGAGTTTTTCTACATCATCAATACTTGCCATTCCTCTATTCGGAGTGTTTTTATCCCCATTTCTCATATAAATGCATCCGGCAAGCATTTCTCCATAGTTTCTTTTTAAATATATAGGTGTCTTCTGCGTATCATATACAGTAAGAACATCCACCTCTATTTCATTTACCACAACAGTTTCCACAGAAATTTCAGGTCTAACGTCCCCGATAAACCAAAGATTATCCATTGCTTCTAAAATATCTGCCTGTTTACGTCTATTCTTTTTCATTCCAACAATATGTCCGTCATCATCAATCCCAAAGAGAAGATAACAGTTTGCATCATGTGGAGTATTGGCAAAACAAATAATATCTTTTAACAAATCTGCCATATTCTCATGCCACTCCTGCTTATAGTCCCAATATTCGCCTTCACGCCCTTTAGCAGCCAAAATCTCAACTATTCTATCCAGTGGCAAATCATTCATTCCGTTCATCTACTTTTATCTCCCTTCGTCAACATTTGATTACATTCGATTATATCAAAATGGTGCAGCCATCCAATCACAGCCACACCATTTACAGTTACATTACTGTTTATTTTCTCTTTCTGTAAAAGCACCCCATAGTCAAACATCTTCATACTTGATGTCTGCCTATGCTCATGAGGTTCGATATGATAATCTCCACATCTTCATCTTCTGTGCCTGGCTTTCCAAGTCTTCTGCATACCCTCTCATAGGCTTCCAGCATCTGCGAATATAATTTTTCACAGTATTCCCCTTCTGCAAATTCGTCTTTTACCAGGCTACTTTCTGCAACCGGATATTCCTTAAGATTGTAGCTTCCATTCATCAGATCGTAGATTTTTGTTTTGAACTCCTCATCTTTTACACTCATTCTGTATCCTCACCGCTTTCTTCTGCCGTGGAAAGCGCATAGAAAAAGGGGAAACAATCAATCAGATACAATTGAACTGCTTCCCCTATTTCTTCAAAGATCTCACGAAGTTCATTAAAATTCTCCGCTCATCAGCATTTAGGTTATCCCATGTTTCCAATATCTCTTCCTGCTCATCTGTCAGATCTGGTCTCATGCCGTCCCCGGCAAAAAACTGTGCTAGTGAAATTCCGAATGCATCACAGATTCTTTCCAAAGTCGGTATCGTTGGAATGCTCTCTTTCTTGATTATATTCCCTAAAGCGGTCTGTGACATATCAGTGAGCTGTGCGAGTCGGTACTTGGAAACTTTATGCTTGCTGCATAATTCTTTTACCCTTTTCGGGATATAGTCCTCTGTACGCAAGTAAATTACACCTCTCTTCTGCTCTGCGATATATTTATTTTAACCGCAAACCAGAATAAATATTAGAACCATATTTCTTTAGTAATTTACTCCATTGTACTTACTATAAGGGTAAAAAATATGAACAGCAGCACACCGCAGTTCAATATGTATTTCTTATAATTCCTTGTTTTCCTTGTTTCTTTCACTTCCATATTATCAGTTCCATCATCAGCATAGCATCTTTTATACTGCCCATCAATCAAAATCGTTCGACAAATGTCTACATATATTGACACCTTGTTATCCGGCAATACTCCACTCTACTTTATTAAATTACATAACCTTTTACCACTCGCTGACGGATAATCTATTTGCGTAAGAAAAAGAAACAGGAGGTAACATTATGAATGAATCACTTGCATCTGTAAATCATAAACAGATAGGATACCGCATTAAGGAAGTCAGGGAACAGAACAATTTTTCACAGGCACAGCTTGCAGAGGAAACGGAACTCTCCATCTCCTACATAAGCCATATTGAGAATGCCAAACGCAAAGCAAGTCTTGAGTCTATCATTAGAATTGTAAACGCCCTTGGAATAACAGTCGATGAGCTGCTCGCCGGAGTCCAGCTTCATAATCCGACCGCCTATCAGACTGACCTTGATCTGTTGATGGCTGAATGCACCGAAAATGAAAAGCGCTTCATTTATGAAATGATAAAAGCAAGTATCGACAGCATGCGTAAAAACGGATGGCATATCTCGGATGACGAAGCCTAGATGCTGCGGCACACTATTTTCACACATAAAATTTCGCTTTGAAATAGACTATACGGATATGCCTGTCCGTATGGTCTATTTTATTTTCTTATGAAAATTTTATAATAAACCACATCATAAGAAAAAGGTGGTAAGACATGAGAGAAAATGAACAGAAATCCGGCTCCATTGCGGACAAGAAAAATAAGATCAGGGAACGATATAAAGGGGTCAGCATTGATGAGCTTGATGTAATTCCGGCACTTCCACAGGAAGATATATTCGCTGTTGAAAACGAACAGCGGGTAGCCGTCTATGCAAGGGTATCCACTGACGATCCAAGACAGACATCTTCTTATGAGTTACAGAAAAACCATTACCACGATGTCATCAGCAAAAGTCCAAACTGGAAACTTGTACAGATCTATGCGGATGAAGGCATATCCGGTACTTCCCTGCAGCACCGTGATCAGTTCAAGCAGATGATTGAAGACTGCAAAAAAGGAGAAATCGATCTTATCGTTACTAAGAGCGTGTCCCGTTTCGCCAGGAATGTTGTAGACTGCATTGGATATGTCCGTGAACTGCTGGCTCTCCCACATCCGGTCGGTGTCTTTTTCGAGACAGAGCGATTGAATACCTTTGATCCGAAAAGCGAAATGGTCCTCTCCTTCATGGCCACCCTTGCACAGGAGGAAAGCCATACCAAGAGTGAAATCATGAATGCTTCCATTGAGATGCGATTCCGAAGGGGAATATTCCTCACTCCCACTCTTCTCGGCTACGACCACGATGAAGACGGGAATCTTGTAATAAATGAAGGGGAAGCAAAAATCGTGCGTCTGATATTTATGATGTACTTAAACGGCTGCACCTGTCAGGAAATCGCTGATACCCTGACGGAACTGGGTTGTGAAACTAAAAAAGGAAATACTGTATGGTCTCCTGGTTCAATCCTTCAGATATTGCAGAACGAACGACACTGCGGTGATGTTCTTGCCCGAAAGACTTATACTCCGAATTACCTGAATCACAAATCAAAAAAGAACATGCAGAACCGTCCACAATATAGAAAGCGCAATCACCATGAAGCAATTGTATCCCGTGACGATTTCATTGCTGTACAGCGGCTCATCAGCAATGCTAAGTATGGAAACAAAGGAATACTGCCGGAATTAAAGGTCCTGCCAGATGGAGTTTTGAAAGGCTTTGTATCTATCAACACGATGGGCAGGCTTTAAAGAGGATGATTATATCAATGCTTCCCTAAGTGTATATAGTGGTACGGAGCAGTTTCTTCCTCCCTCATCACCCGTGAAAGTACAGTCTGGAGACTTCGACCTGCGCGGTTATGAAATTGCACGCTCACAGTTTTTTGACAGCACTGACCGTATTACCGTAACATTCAGCCTAAATGATATCAAGTTTTCAACCACTGCTGTCAGAACTGGACAGTACACTGATAGAACTTCTGATCCACCCAAATAAACATCTCTTTGCCGTAAGGGCAGTCCCACAGACGCACCGAAATGCCATGCAGTGGTCAAAAAAGCGAGAGAATGTTTCTATCCCAAGGGCAATCAGCGGTACGGCTTTTATGCCTACTATCTATGTACTTCTCGGTTGGAACGCAGACTGCAGATACCGCATAACAGGAATAAAGCGTGGAAACGGATCCGATGCTGTCCTTATCTTTAAATCTGGAAGAGACTGAAATTTTTATTCCAAATGATGTGATCGATGAACAGCAGATACCAGATGTGCCAACGGACGTAAAACCATTTACCGATACTCTCAAAAAAATGTCCGTGCCTATCCACCTGACTGGGCTGACACTTCGGCAGCAACTACTACTGCCATGCACAGGCACAAGAATTTGCCAGATTCAATGAGCAGAACACCATTTCCAACGAAGCAGTTGCATACAAAGATTCAGACATACAGGTGACCAGTCCTGATGAAGTAGAAAAAAGCATAGAACAACTCATGTCTGACATGAAGGAGAACCGTAATGAATGAACAACCAAACAATGAAACCTTAATCCAGTCCTCTTCAAGGGACTTACAAATCATCGAGGACGATGCCTTCAGCTATGAAGGTTATCAGGTAGTGCGTGGAGAATTCTTCGCCCACACCTATGAACCGTCCTTTACTTTTAATGCCAACAAAGTGTCCGTAAATACTGCATGTATCAAAAAGCTGCCTAAGACAGATTTTGTACAGATTCTTGTGAACCCGGATGAAAAGAAACTTGCTGTCCGTCCATGCCAGGAAGATGAAAAAGACTCATTCCGATGGTGTTCTGCTACAAAGAAGCGTTCCCCAAGGCAGATCACATGCCGGATCTTTTTGCCAAGGTCATAACCCTGATGGGATGGAATTCCAGTTACCGTTATAAACTACTCGGCAAACTGATACGGTCTGATAATGAACTCTTATTCGTCTTTGACCTTACCACGCCCGAAATATATGTGCGTACAGCAAAAGACGATGGAAAGATAAAGACATCCCGGACGCCTACATATCCAGCGGAATGGCAGAACCAGTTCGGTGTGCCGGTTGAGGAACACCAGAGCAACTTACAGATCAATATGTTTGACGGCTATGCAGTCTTTGGAATTTCCGAAAACAGACCGTCAGAAGAACCTGAAAATCCAACCAAACCACAAAAGGAGGAAACACACTATGAGCAATCATCCTCTTCGCAGCCAATCCTATGCATTGATTTAAAGAAAAACCGCATCCGAATACATAAGCTTACCCTTCATATGCTCGGTGATCCGGAATATATCCAGCTTCTGGTAAATCCCGACTCCCATATGATTGCCGTCAAAAAAGTGTCCGTCAGGATTACCTTGCCCACCATGTCAGGTCATGTTATTCCGATATCCGAAACAGTTACGAATTATACAGCCGTGAACTGCTCCAGACATTAAGGCAGACCAATACGGAACTTTCCAATAACAGATCCTACCGTATCTATGGTGCAATAAATAAAAACGAAGGGCTGGCGAGCTTTTCCATGCAGGAATGTATCCTCGTGGATGAGCCTGTCAGAATGGGAAAAACAGTATGAGCGACAGTCAGACACCACAATTTGAAACCGATGCTGAATTTCTGCAGCTTATCCAGCCAAGGGATGAAAAATATGTAGAAGAACTCGAAGAAGATATCTTTGACCACGGCTGCCACGAAGCCATATGTGTCTGGGGAAGCATCCTCATAGACGGACATCTCCGATATTCCATCTGCCGTAAATGGGATATACGCTTCAATATACGCCGTCTCTTCTTCCAGAGCCGTGACGAAGCAGAAGCTTACATATGTACGGAGCAGCTTAAACGGAATGACCTTACAAGCGAATACAAAAAATATCTTATCGGCAGACGCTTCCGGGCAGACATGAATATTGCCAGTGCTGATTTTCTGAAAAATCATCCTGAGAAACAGCTCAACGCAGACGGACAGATATCCCAGAAGTATGTACAGAAAACGGAGATTGCAATCATTATCGGGAAAGAATATAACTTCGGCTTTTCCACTGTTACAAAATACGATGTATACGCAAGAGCACTCGATGAGCTCCGCATCAAAGGACCGGAAATAACATCCAGAATATTAAACGGCAGTCTCCGTGTATCCCATGAAAATGTCATAGAGCTGTCAAGACTTCCCATCGAAGATATCAATGGACTTAAAAGACTGCTCGACAGCGGTTCGATCGACCGCATCGGCTACTTCGCAGTTACGACATGAACTGCGATGGCAGCGGCTTCCTACAGGAAAACCGGATTCCCGAGGCGCAGAGTGAAAGGGAAAGTGCCGAGCTGGCATCAAACAGATGCCCGTCATTGACCCAGATGCAGAACTGGCAAGCCTTAAATTCACCATTCCTTCATGGTCCAAAACCATATCAAGGACAATGGAACTTACGGATTTTTTCTTCCACATCCGCTTCTGCCCGGCAAGAAGTCAGGACACAGATCATAAACCTTACACGAAAAATAAACAGACTGCTGACGCAGTTGGAGGAGGATTTAAATGACAGATGACCAAGCAATATCGGAACAAACTGATCTCATGCAGTATGTTCCCAAAGTACACTTTGAGCAGATTCCCATCAGGAATCTTGTATCCAACCAGGAATATCAGAGAAATCTTTCACAGAATCATGTCCAGCGTGCCGCTGCGAACTTCGATCTGTACCAGATAAATCCCGTAAAAGTCAGCCGCCGTAACGGCATCAACTATGTCTTTAACGGACAGCACACCATTGAAATCGTGGCACTCGTCTCCGGTTCAAGAGAGACTCCTGTATGGTGCATGGTCTATGATGACCTCGTTTACGAACACGAAGCCGATATTTTTGCTAATCAGATGAAGTATGTAAAGCCCCTGCTTCCCTATGAAATATTCATGGCAAACATTGAGGCTGGGAATGATAAACAGCTTATCATCCGTGATCTAGTGGAATCTTATGACCTTTCCATCACCTCTTCTTCTGTTCCTGGCGGTATCTGTGCCGTTGCTACCCTTGAGACCATCCACGACAAATACGGCTATCACATGCTCGATCATGTGATCCGCCTGATTGTCGCAACATGGGAAGGTGCTGCCCAGTCCTTCAGTGCAAACATGATGAATGGACTGGCACGTTTTCTGAATGCCTATGGCGATGCGGTCAAAGATGATATTTTCAAAGAAAAACTGGGAAGAATATCCATCAAGGAATTGGCACGCACTGCCAAGGACAGGCGTTCCGGCTCTCTTGGATTTGCAGAGGCAATCCTTATCGGATATAACAAAAAATGCCGGAATCCGCTTCCGTGGGATAAGCTCTACACGCATAAACTCCCACAGAAGAAAGCTGATGAACCAGAACTGGAAGAAGAAACTGATGATATGCCTCAGAACGGGCAGCTTGACTTATTTGGCTTGGGTGATGATGAGGAGGTTTCCGAATGATCATACGGAAACCTTTACCCTGCTGCCTTCCAAGAATGCAAACTCATATTTCTTTGCACCGAATATTGTTATTTCTTCCAAAACAAGCTGTGCGGCTTCAGGAACATACTGCTGAAGCTGTCCGCTTTCGGTTGCTTCCATCATCTGCCCCGCCCTTATCTTCTCAAGCGGAGTCCCATCTAATTTCATGGAATTCCATCTTTCTATATGCTTTTCCCGTTCACCGACCAATCGATTGAATGCCTTTATAAATCCCTTTTCCAAATCCGCATTATCTACATAGGCATTGGTGCATGCAACTTTTCCATCCTTACGGTGATTCTTGCACTGCCATTGTATGATTCCTCTTGATTTCCAGGAATGTCTTGTAAAAAGGCTTCCACATTCCCCACAGAAGATCTTTTCGCAGAAGGGATAACATTCTGAACCGTAACTGTAGCGGTCTGTCCCATGCTTCTGCATGAATTTCTCCCTGCGTTCAAATTCTTCCTGAACCGCATTCCATGTTTCCTTATCAACGATTCCCTTATGGCTGTCCCTTACATAGACCTGTGCCACTTCCCCGTTATTCTTTACCTGACGCTTAGTAAGAAAGTCAGCCGTATAGGTTTTCTGCAGTAACGCATCACCCATATGCTTTTCCTGTTTCAGGATTCCGATCACCGTACTCGCATACCACTTAGTCTGTCCGAGACATCCCGGCACCTGCTCCTCTTCCAGTTCTTTCGCAATCTGTGCAGGATTCAGCCCCCAGAGAAAATCCCTGTAAATGCGTCTTACCGTCTTTGCCTGTTCTCTGTTGATTATGAGCTTTCCATTCTCATCCTTGTCATACCCCAAAAATTTGAATGTATTGAGATGCATCTCACCGTTCTTGAACTTTGTACGGATTCCCCATTTGCAGTTCTCTGAAATGTTTCTCGATTCATCCTGTGCAAGGGAGCTTAAGATCGTAAATAAAAGCTCACCCGTGGAATCCAGTGTATTGATATTTTCCTTCTCGAAAATAATGCCGATTCCGAGGTTCTTCAGCTTTCTGGAATACATCAGACAGTCCTGCGTATTTCTGGCAAAACGGCTGATGGATTTTGTTATGACAAGATCGATCTTTCCCTTCCCACAATCCGCAATCATACGTTTGAACTGCTCCCTCTTCTTCGTATTGGTTCCCGAAATACCCTCATCCGCATAGATGCCGGCCATTTCATAATTTTCATGGTCATTGATGTACTTCGTATAATAATCGACCTGGGCTTCAAAACTGTGAAGCTGGTCTTCCTGATCCGTTGATACACGGCAGTAGGCTGCAACCCGTATCTTCTTCTGCGGTGCTGCCCTATACCCTGATACCTGACGGTTTCTTGCTGGTATAACTGTAACGCTTCTTGCCATTCTTATCGTCCTTTCTCTGAATATAAATATCATTCTTGATTTCTCCCCATCCCTTTATGACGGTGTCAGGAACCTTGTCCCATCACAGGCTTCTTTTCCTTTCCGTTTTCTTCGGTTACATACCAGGTAACTTATGGTTCTGGGGATTCACATACCTTACAAGTCTGCTTCCGCATAACGCACAGAAGATCTTCTCTCTGTATGGATACTCTGTTTCCGTATTTTCAGGAATTGCTGACGGCTGTTTCTTCTTATGCCGTCTCTTCCATGAGCGTTCTTTTAAATAAGTAAATTCCCTCACGCCCTTATCTGATGCTTTCTCATCGATATAAGTATTTTCTTCAAAATGCCATGCACTCCGAAGCACACCATCCGGGATATTGATGCCATCACAGAAACTCTTTCCATACCGCTTCGTCCCGCTGCATCCCCAGTTGAGCCTGTTACCCTTACTGTAAATGCGTTTATAAAGGGGATATCCGCATTTCGCACAATAGATTTTATTCATATAAGGATAATTTTCTTCCGTGAACTCCTCAATCACTGAGCCTTCCGCAAGATAATCCCTTTTTACAGCCAATGCATCCTGTGCTTTCTGCCAGAGTTCAGGGGAAACAATAGCTTCATGATCATCTTCGATGTACCAGGCATCCACTTCTCCCCTGTTCCTGACCAGTTTTCTCTCTTCATTTACAAAATGCTTATGCATGATGTAATCGCCTTTGTAAATCTCATTTTCAAGAAGCCGGAACACGGTGCTGTCTACCCACTGTACACCGCCTACCGTTTTTACTCCGTTTTCATTCAAGTATCGTTTGATCGATGCAGGAGTATATCCGTCTGCTGCCATCTCATAGATTTTTCTTACCCATACGGCTTCTGCCTCGTCAGCAACAAATACTCCTCTCTCTCTTTTGTATAACCGAAAGACCGCTCAAGGTACTGTACGGGAATTCCTGCCTCATACTTCTCTGATACACCATCTTTGCACCAACACTTCCGCTTTCACTTTCTGCCTGTGCGAATGCTGCAAGGATCGTAAGCATCAGTTCGCCTTCCCCTGACAGGGTATTGATATTCTGAAGTTCAAAAAAACACCTACATTCAGTCTTTCAGCTTTCGTGTAGCTTCCAGAACGATTGAGGTGTTTCTTGCAAAACGTGATACTGATTTTGTTAATATAAGGTCTATCTTACCTTTTTCTGCATCGGCAAGCATCTTCTGCAGACCGGGTCTCTTTTCTTTAAATCCCGATATGGCAAAGTCACTGTAAACTCCAGCATATTCATAATCTGGATTGCTTTTATGACCGTCTCATAATGCCTGATCTGATTTTCCAGTGAATTTTCCTGTTCATCCGCATCTGTCGATACACGGCAGTATGCACAGACTTTCAATTTTCTTTTCTGCTCCCTGCTGCCTTCCCTGATCTGAATTTCCACAAGCCTTACCTCCTTCCGTTTTGGTAGTCTATATATCACTCTGAAAGCCAATAATAGCAAGTGTTTTCTTGGATACCTTTCACCTTTCTTTCCTTGGTATAAACTGAAAAAATACGGCTGACAGCCATTACTGACCATCAGCCATATTTCTATGCCTTCACGATATAATCTGAAGAAACAAATCCATAGTATTTTCCTGCAATGCGGATATAATACCACGCTTTTCCGTCTGCCGCCTTTACTGTATCACAGACATCTACCAGATTCCCTCTGTACAGATATGGATAAGATTTGATCCTGCCATATTCCTTTCCTGCCCACTTGCGGACATTTAAGGATGAAGCCGTAACCTTCCCTACCCATTTTGGTGTTTTATTGATACCGCCAGAACTGCTGCTCCCGCCTGTATTTCCAGAAGAAGCGTTCTGTGAAGATCCGCTGCTGTATTTCGGGACTCCATATCCACGGATATATTTTCCATTTACCTGCAGGTTTCTTCGTCCTACTGCATTTCCTTTATTTCCTTCGATCACCGTAATGATACTGCCGGATACCTTTTCTACAATTCCGACATGATCCGGCCATCCGGTGTTATCCCCTTTACCGGAATCATCCCAGTCATAAAAAATAATATCCCCCGGTCTTGGAACTCTTGCATCATTTTCGTCCCATTCCCCCAGCTTCTGGAACAGGGCAATCATCTGCCACATCCGCACTCTGTCGGGATAATATCCGTCATGCCTGTCTTAATGGCACATGCTGATACAAACGTGGCACACCACGCATCGGTATATTTTACCGAATAATTTCTTGCCAGTGGTCTGTGTGCATTATAAGTATCAATGATCTTTTTATGGGATCCGTCTGCCTCACGGCATCCGACCCATACCTTTGCCTGTGCAATCAATGTTGCTGCTGTTTTTGCCATAGTCTCTCGCTCCTTTGCATTGTCATATTTTTTCAGCTCATGCTGCTCTACCAGAGCCATACAGTTTTTCACGTAATCAGAACTGGTCGCAAAACCGTCTTCCCTGATGGCTTCCAGGTACTTCCTTGGATCCGTAATGCCTTTCAGGTTCTGGTATCTGGAAAGCTGGATAAATTCGAAATATCCCTTTACTCCTTCTTCCATCGAAGATAGGTACGGAAATTGTCACGGATTGACGTCAGTGTTCCGGGTGTGTATTCTTCTTTAGTTGAAAGATTGACTGAACCGCCTTTCCACTTTGTTCCGCATTTCAATCCAAAATAGTTATGGTATTCCACAGCCAGGGTACTTTTTCCCCAGCCGGATTCTAAAATTGCCTGTGCAATAACAGAAGAATGGACAAGAATGCCATACGCTGAAGCATACTTGTCCACATATCCTGCAACCGCTGTGATAAATTCTTCTTTACTCATAGCGGTTATTCCCCTTTCTCTGAGCGGTCATGGAGCTGTTCCAAAACCTCCTTGATCTTTTCTGGCACCGGAAGTCCCAGATGCGATGCATTTTCCAACAGGCTCACACCCTCATTGGAAAGGTAAAAGAAGATCACCGCTGTCCGTAACACACTGCCCGTACCGATCACCTGCACATCCAGGATGTTGGCAATTCCGACAAGCAGAAAAATCAGGACCTTTCTGTAGATTCCACGGAAACCTACTGCACTGGATAACTTCCTATCGCTGGCTGCACACATCACTCCCGTGAGATAATCGATCACAACAAATACAAGCAGTGCATAGATCAGGCCATCGCATCCGCCAAGGAAATATCCAAGCCATCCTCCTATTGCTGTGAAAACAAACTGTACCGTGTTCCAAAATTCCTTCATAATGGGTTCCTCCTTTGATTTTTGGGTATAAAAAAAGCATCTCCGAAGAGATACCAGTTACTAAAATTATGCAATACGCTTCCACATATAACAGGTGATATAAGGCGGGAGGTTCTGACCGTTTCCAGATCCAGCTGAACTAAGCGTACCTTTTGCCGTAAAGGTATGACTGTGGGCTGTCGAATCCGTTTCTTCTACCAGTTCGCTCTGTGGACTATAATTTCCATAAGCAGCATTATATGATTCTCCCTCTGAATCATTATTGGGTGCTGCTGGAACAGGATATGGAAGCGTATGGGAATGTGACCCTCCTGTCACCGTGACCGCTGTTCCGGTAAAAGTATGGGTATGACTCTGAAGATACTTACTTCCACCTGTTTTTTCCACTGTAGAGAATTCTGAATCCGATGTGTTTACGCCAATCGGAACACGTCCGCTTCCCCATGACTGCCATGTGCCGCCAAACAAGGATGCCGGACTGGTATTATTCACGGACATATAAATGCTGCCCACAGGATAAATCGCAGAAAATGTAATTTTCCCCTCTGCCACATTCTTCAGTTCACCCAGCATATCAGCTACCTGAGAGCACAGATCATCATATATCTCCAGCCTTTCTGCTTCATTTGTTAAACGTTCCTCTTCAGCAGCTTCCCTGTCGTTCTCATTTGATACCCTGATTTTTTCAGCATTATTTCTATTAGTTTCAGCTGTCACACGGCTTTTCTCAGCAGATACATACCCTTCCACCTGTGTATTGATTGCATTGATGGAATCATAAATACTCTGCCTGACATCTTTTCCATATACCGCAGACAAGATCTTATTCAGATACGTTGTGACATTTGCCATCTTTTTCCCCCTCCTTCAGCTGCCTGTACTCCATACACTTCATTTCCCGTACTTCTGATAGCACGCCTGTCAGGATCACATCAAGAAGACTTGCCGGAAGCCCGTATTTCTGCTGCAGTGCAACCACTGATTTTGTCATGTCCTCCCTTGCATGATCCAGAATCATTCCAAGAGGCATGGGATTCTGTTCCGTTTTATTCTTTTCCTGATTTTCCACTAAGTACACCTCCCTCAAACAATGCTGTTATTTTTGTCATAGCTGATTCCATAGCAGTAACCTTACCTAAAACTTCTTCCAGCTTCATTTCAAGCGGTGAGCCAGACATCAGTTCCACTGTTTTTTCTGCCATTTCTGTTTTTCCTTCCTTTGGCTTTTCCCCACGGGGAAGTTCCAGTTCGATTTCTTCTTCCACTTTATACCTCCTTAATTCCAGTATCCGACTATGATGCCGTTTTTTACCTGAAGCTTACTGTAAGTCCAGCTGATTGCACCATTTCCTTTATCCGTAATATTCATGATGATTGGGATCGTTCCAGTAAATGCACTGTATCCGCCAGAAGAAACACCCGAAGTTTAATGTTGTAGAGTGTATTCCATTCCCCATAAAAATCACATCCCAGATGCAGTCCCTGTTCCGTGTAGATACTATTTCCCTGTGAAAAACACAGCATCGTGGTATAGATGATGCTCCGCTTGTTTTCTGATAACACCATGCCATATACTTTCCGGTATATTCCAGATCAAACACCAGCCCTTTGTGTGCTGCATTGCTTGACCACTTGTTAGTTCCAATCTTACCTACATAAGTGCCGTCCCTGTAAAAATGCTCCCCATTATAATTGAACTTTGACACCAACTGATCAGAAGTATTAAATACCTGCAGTTCCCCGTTCTTTAGCTGGATATAATCCGTGATTCCATTCCATGCAGTCTGTAGTTCTCCTGCAATAAAAGAATCTGCATAAATGCTTCTGGCAGCAATATATTTTCCTACGATCTTCCATCCATCGTAATGGCTGTTCCGAATGTACCGTTATATCCCGTACTGGAATAGCCCAGACCATTTAAATTCCATCGCCACACCTTTTTTGCGGTATCCTTATCTGCAGTATCCATGATCAGGATCTCTTCCGGTCTTGTCACCACATGTCCCGTGGTTGCTGCCGTGATCAGGCTGTTGCGTTTTCTATCGCCATCCGCAGAGTGTCAGACTGTGGCGGCAGTGACTGGATCTTCTGTACAAGCGAGTCGTTCTGATTTGTTGTACGTTCTGAAATTCCTGCTTTTACACTTGTTCCAAGCGTTACCGTATTATTCTGTGGGTTCTGCAGGTCAATGGAAAGTGCAGTAACCGGAAAATACCGGTCCATTCCGTGTGGTTTTGACACGACCCGGATGGAATCCCCCAGTTTGATCCGTTCAATATCCACATCCACCATGTTCAGATCCACGGCATTGCAGGTCAAAGACAGGTTCTCAAACTGAATATCCGCCAGATATTTCTCTGCTTTCTTCTTCAAATTGGCCGGCTCTCCGACATCCTCAAAACTTACAGTCCTTGTCACCACACCATATTCTTTTATGGCATCCGTGGATTCAATATACGGAATATCCCTATTCACACTCCTGATCGTGGTATATTCTTCCAGACCTTCGATCGAACTTTCCTCCAATCGTTTACCAAGCGGGATCACTCTGGTTGCAATTTCAGATGCATCCGCATTTTCTGTATAATCAAGAAGGTTACTGCCAAACTCAATGACCTGTGTATTGGTGTTATCATAATCTGCGATATAATCCAGGTAACGGGTCGTGCCGGAATGCCGGATCCGTAAATGCCCTCCAAGTCTGTCTACCAGCTTATCCTGAATATCATCCAGCGTGTTTTCCCAATTTGTATAGCGGTAGATGCTGTCATTGCTGTCTTCCACCGTAACCATCCCTGTAACAAACATTTTTGGATACAGGTCTTTCCTGTCGAACGTATGGGTGTAATGCCACAAAAGATTGGAACTGTTATCATACGGATTATGCGCACTCTGC
>ENA-OQCS01000459-OQCS01000459.1-human-gut-metagenome-genome-assembly--contig:-NODE-459-length-22629-cov-3.863568_pt1 | contig 22629 bp, 27 predicted proteins | sample MGYA00242757_ERZ504575 | MGnify/ENA primary metagenome ERZ504575 (study PRJEB26092, sample SAMD00036297) | human gut metagenome | host: Homo sapiens | study: EMG produced TPA metagenomics assembly of... | reverse complement strand
CACTGCCTTCCCCTACAATACTATATTCGACTCTTCCTTGTCCAGCGCTTGCCATCCCTTTCTCTTCCATAGTTGCTACTGGCATTGCGCTTGCCACCTCTTCCAATGTCGGTGATATACTGTTGCCGTTTGCCGCCAGTCCACGTAATCGTGCCGGAGTGCCACCAGCCATTGCATTTTCTCTAATATCCTGCTTCTCTGCCATACTTCTGTACATTTAAGGGGCAAGAGATAAGGCAAAGAAGTGAAAGGGTAAATAAAGCGTTCTGATTAAGTAAATGTTATAGACTTCCAATCTCCCCAACTAACACCTATATCTGGAGATTTCCTTTGTTTTATACCATCACCATATAAATATAACTGAATAATATAGTTATAAGCTTTAAATACCACCAAAATACCATATCCTGCGTAAGGAATATTAGGAATTGCGCTACTATTAACTGTATAGTAGCCAGCATCAAGAGAATTATTTGCATCTTGAACTATACCTCTATATTGAAACAGTGCACTCAACAAATTACCGGGAGCGATAAGTACACTATCCATGCCCTTTAGTCCTCTCAGATAATCCACTGTATTGGTTATAGTCATCTGGTCTTCTCTTATATCTTGCTCTGCCATATTCTTACATTTTAGGGGCAAGAAGATTAATGAGAATACATCAACTGTTTTTTTTGTATTGAATTATGTAATATTATGGAACATACACGATATTGGAGGGTTCAGATTCATAACTCGTGAACTCATGTATTTCCGACCCTATCACATAACCTATATAAGAATTACCTGCATACTCTTTTAAATAGACGTATGCCTTATTGTCTTTAATTACATAGCCAATCCTATTATGACAAACTCCTGAAACATTCATGGTGCTATTATAATACGTCAGTGTAGCATCGATTAAATATCTATCAGTGGACGCATAACTTCCCATACTAATATTTACACGAAAAGGGGCATACGCATCATAATTCAGAATACCAATTAGTTTATATCGATGAGGAAATCCTCCTGCTACTCCACCAATAATAGTCGTTTCTCTCAAGTAAAATGCTTGATCTGCACTCATTATTCCTTTGGAAGAATGTGTCGCTATCGGCATTGCACTTACTACTTCTGCCAATGTTGGTGATATACTGTTACCATTTGCTGCCAACCCACGCAACCGTGCTGGTGTTCCACCAGCCATCGCATTCTCTCTAATATCATCTGCCATAATATTCTCACATTTAAGGGGCGATTGAATTCTGTTTTGGTAAGGCTAATGATTAAAGTTATCTTCACGACAAAAATGATTTACGCATACATTCGTGTTTCGACAGATAAGCAAACAGTAGAAAACCAGCGTTTCGAGATAGAGAAGTTTTGTAAGGTAAGAGAGCTGCAAATAGACAGATGGGTGTCGGAAACCATATCCGGTACCAAGTCTGCAAAAGAACGGAAGCTTGGCGCTTTGCTGAAAAAACTTAAAAAGGGTGATACCCTTATTTGCTCTGAAATTAGTCGTCTTGGGCGTCGTCTGATGGAAGTGATGAGCATTCTAAACACTCTCATGCAAAAAAAAATCACTGTTCTGACTGTAAAGGAGAAGTATGAGTTGGGTAACAATATACAGTCTCAGATACTTGCCTTCGCTTTTGGTCTGTCAGCTCAGATTGAACGTGATTTGATTTCGCAACGGACCAAAGAAGGCCTTGCCAGACGTGTTGCCGAAGGACAGAAATTAGGGCGGCATAAGGGTGGGCATAACTCGCATTACAAGCTGACGGGCAAAGAAGGATTGATTAAAACGATGCTTGAATACGGATATTCTAAAGCTGCCATTTGTAGAAAATTGAAATGCAATCCTAAAACATTGGATGACCATTTGCGAAGAATGGAAGTCTAAAATTAGGAAATACCGAACTCTGTTTCTATATTTGTAATCCCCGAAACAATAGAAACAACATGAATCCTCTATGAAGGAGTGTAACCCGTAGTCAGTCGGGTTCCGGTATCTATGCCGGTGGGGACACTTCTTTATAGAGGATTCGCCATTTAAAACTGTTATTATGAAATATATATCTACGATTATTATTGTAGCGTGTACGATGATTTGTGTTATTGCTGCATTCTCTTCTTTTTGTTATGTCGGTCAAGAACTGGCATCAATGGCTATTTCAGTATTATCGATTATTACTACTTTACTTATTGGATGGCAGATATACAGTTTTCTGACCGTTGAAAAAAGATTGATGAAAAAATACATGTAATGAGTGCAAAATTGGAAACTAAAAATAATCATACCTTTCGGGCATATCAGCTTGCGATTTCAGCATATAAAGCATATTGGTGTGGTCGAATGCAACCGCTATGGATATTTATATGCAAGCTTTAGACGAAGCTGTGATTGGCGAAAATGATGATTGCATTAATTATGTAATAGATTATTTAAGCTATACAAGCGAGAAAATGAATAAATGGGATGATAAGTTGTATATACTTCCAAATAGGAGACGAGCATATGAGAATATCCTAAGTAAAATTGAAGGAAGAAAAGATGTATCAGACATTAAATTTACTATCAAAAATGCAGAAGAAAGATATGAAAAGTGGTCTTTATCCAATGCGGAAGCTGACTTATAATAGCCAGGCAGCCTCACATTTTGTCTGCTATTGGTGAATGCCATCCATTTATCTTACCTATTAGGCATATTATCCCGGTAATTGCAGGATGAATAATAATATACAAAGTAGTGCAACCATTTTTGTTAACATTTTCTTTTTCACAAAGATAGCGATTTTTTTCTTATTATGCACGAGTTGAGGAGAAAAGTATTCGGTATAATCATTACCTTTGCCGCAAAAATACCAAACCATGGCACAAGAAAGTAAATACTCATACGACGAGGAAAGCGTGAAAGCTATCGTCCATTGGGCTTTGACGCCCCCGCTTCCCAAGGAAGTGACATTAAGCGAATCGGAACACATCATCGATACGTCCATGTACGTCCACGCCAACATCTGCGACATCAACCAGCACTATCCGGACCCGTTCTACAATCCGGCGATTGACAGGCTGTACAGATTGAAGGAATTCATGGAACAGCAATAAGTTATATAACCCAGTGGGTTGTTTCGCTTGTTTTGGGTTGAATTTAACCCACTGGGTTGTTTAAATCAAATGACTATTTCTTGATTTTGCTCTCCAACAAATCGAATCCTTTTTCAACTTCCGAATTAAGCACCTTAGCATAGATTTGTGTAGTCCGAATGTTCGTGTGCCCGAGCATCTTTGCCACAACTTCGATAGGCACACCGTTGTTTAGGGCGAAAACCGCAAAAGTATGCCTTCCCATGTGGGTAGTTATGTTCTTATCTATTCCGGCGTATTGAGCTACGACTTTAAGCGAGACATTGTATTTCTGATTGCTGATTATAGGCAGCTTATAATCATACTTCTTTAGTATTTCAATCGCTGGAGTAAGAAGAACTATCTTGTAGTCCTCATTGGTTTTCTTTCTCCTGTCAGCTACGATGTATTTCCCGTTCCGTTCCTCAACATCCTTTTCAAAGTCGAATTTTTCAAAATCAGCATAAGCAAGTCCAGTGTAGCACTGGAATAGGAACAAATCGCGCACCCGAGCTATTGCCTGAACATTAATTTTACATGACCGAATTATTTCCAGCTCATTTTCTGTTAGGTACTTTCGTTTCTCAAATTTTCCTCGTTCAAAATGAAGTCCTATATAAGGATCTGCATCCAGCATTCCGAACTTCATAGCCTCATGCAAATACCGTTTTAAGCGTTTGTGATAATTATAAATAGTTGGCTGGCTTATTCCTTGTTGGTGAAGGAACTCATCGTAAAGCGTTATATTGGCTTTCGTTAGGTCATCCATATAATTTATCTTACCGAACTTTTCAAGCGATTGCAGCAAAGTTCTATGCTGTTTACGTGTGCTCTCTTCAAGGTCTGTTCTGTCCTCTATTCTTTTGCGAACAAATTCAATAAACGAATCTGAGCGTGTTGACTTTTCCAAAACGCATTCAGCTTCTCAAGTCGAACTGCTGGTTGTTTCGCACAAGGTCAAGGATAAACTCATTCAGCTTTGCCATCATGCCATCTAAGATTGCATTAAGCTGGATGGAGTTTAACGAGTTGACTACTTTCCTTTTTTCATGCCATTGGTCCGAGTACAGTTTTACAGATGTCCCTATCCATTTTCGTCTACCTTCCGATGTCACTTCAATCTGGACGAGACCTTTTTTGTTTTTTGTGGCGACATGCTTTCTGTCGAACACAAACCTCATTGTTGGGTACTTCATACTTTTTAATTTTAAGTTGGTATCTTATGCAACCGGACATCGGTATCACGTTTTTGGTATCATTTGATACCTTTGGTATATTATTGGTATCAAAAGTAGTGCATTTGCGTGCATTATCCTGCATGATTGTGCACTAATAAAAGTTAACAGATACGTGATTTAAACATCTATATTCCAATATTTTATCACATAAGTATCTGATATACAGAAAAAAAGGCAGCTACCCAAGTAACCGCCTTATGTGATTCCGTGCGATTCGAACGCAAGACCCACGCCTTAGAAGGGCGTTGCTCTATCCAGCTGAGCTACGGAACCAGCCTTAATTGCGGTGCAAAGGTACGCTTTTTTACGAATATTGCAAATTTTTGTATCACCTTTTTTCGTTACCTATGTATAAAAGGCTCATTTGCTACATAAAAAGTAATGATTAGTTACCTTTACAAATAAGATACACGGTATTTATATACAGATGTATTAAAACATTTTGCAAATTATCAATGTTACTAATTATAAAAAGTAAAAATATGGAGGAATATTCAAGTAGGAAAAGTAGCATTGACCCGAAAATGAATGAAAGAGTAATAACAACTAAATTTTAAAGAGATGGAATGGGAAAATCAGTTGATACAAGAATTGCAATGGTCAAATAAAATCAGCAATAAGGCGAGTAAGGAATTGGTAGCCAGGAGATTGCCGGACTGGCCAAAGACGGTGATGTCATAGGAGCAGGCTCCGGCTCTACCGTTTATCTCACTTTGTTTGCATTAGCTCAACGAGTTAAACAAGAATCTTTGCATATAGAAATCATTCCGGCATCTGCCGAAATTTCGATGACATGTATACAGCTTGGCCTGCCGCAAACTACTCTGTGGAATAAGCGTCCGGATTGGACATTCGACGGTGCAGACGAAGTGGATCCGCATAATAACCTCATCAAAGGACGTGGTGGAGCCATGTTTAAGGAGAAACTTCTCATTAAAAGCAGTGGTAAGACTTACATCATTGTCGATGAGAGCAAGCTTGTCAGCAAACTGGGGAGCAAATACCCCATACCGGTGGAAGTGTTTCCACATGCTCTCTCCCATGTGGAAAACGAGATACGCTTATTGGGAGCTTCAAAAATCAGCCTACGTCTTGCAGAAGGAAAAGACGGTCCGGTATTTACCGAAAACGGTAATTTCATTCTTGACATTCATCTCAGCAACATTGTTCCTGATTTGGAACAGAAACTGAAAGCCATTACCGGGGTTATCGAAAGCGGGCTGTTCATCGGTTATGACATTACAGTCCTAATGGCAAACCGCTGATGTACCAAAGTACAAATAAGGTGGTCCATGCCAATAGAATGACTAAAGAATATCTCCAAGTATACTTCAGCAGTGAACCATAAGTGGATTGCCTATCATATTGCTGCATATAGGTCAAGACAAGTGGCATGTAGAACATAAAAGGTGTTATGGCATTTGTTGCACTGTCACCTATACGAAACGCACATTGGGTCATATCCGGCGAAATGCCCATACTTGCCAATACCGGAACAAAAATGAAAGACATAAAAGCCCATTTAGCTGTGGCAGATACCATAAAGAGATTGACCAGCGCCGTAAAAAGAATGAAGAGAATCAATATCCATAAACTACTCAAAGAGGCGGAGGACAGCAGATTAGCGCCTAAAATGGCAATGCACTTGTCCAAGTGGGAATATTCAAAACAAGCAAACATCTGTGAGGCAAAGAAAGCTATCACAAAATAAACGCCCAGCAGTTTCATCGGCTGCGTAAGTCCTTCTATCACATCACCGTCCGTACGGTATCGGCCGGAGGCAAAACCATAGACCATCCCCATCAAACCTATTCCAAACGAAAGCAAAAACAGAATACCAACTATAAACGGAGAACGAATCAACCCACCATTGACACTCCGCAATATCCCCCATGAAGAGAATGTAGCCCACAGAATAATGGCAATATACAGCAAGCCTGCAAATACAGCTCCCAACATAGCTCTCCGTTCCTTGCGTGACAATTGCTTGTAACCATTAAAATGAATATCCCTGCGTACTCTCCCAAACGTGGCAACAAGCTCCTGCGGGTAATATGATAAATGATGAATGCAAGCAGGAACGTGGAAACAAAGAGAAAATAATAATTGCACAGCGGTCCAGTCTGCCCCGGAGCAATATTCATCCTATCAGCCGCTTCTTGCGTTACAGAGGCAATCATGGGGTCTAATGTACTCAAAAACACATTAGCGCTATAGCCACAAGAGACTGAAACATAAGCTGTAATTATACCTCCAATGGGGTGCAGACCGACAGACTGGAACAAAGTTGCAGCTATCGGCAACAGAATGATATATCCTGCATCTCCCACTATATTGGACAACAGTCCTAAGACAATGACCAGCAGAATAATGCGCCAAGGATCACGTGGACGTCGTACCCCCTGCGAATACATGCATCGATGAAACCCGAATGCTGTGCCACCCCTATTCCGAACATAGCCACAATCACCAGCCCTAACGGAGCGAATCCCGTAAAATTGGTTATGACATGGCGCAGCAGCCAGCGTATGCCCTCCGGACTCAGCAGGCTCTGCACCCGTATTTCTTCTCCAGTCTGCGGTTGCAGCACGCTCAGGCCATAGACATCGAATATCCATGAAAGGAGGATGACTGCCAGCGTCAGCAGGAAGAACATCGTAGCGGGATGTGGCATTCGGAGTTTACTCATCGTCGGCTTCCAGATTGTCTATATTCAAGATTCGAAGTTCCAATGCACGCACCACCAGACGAGTGGCATTCACCCCCACCCGTTCACTAGGCGGGAAAAGACGGCCGACCAAGTCATTCTGCCGTTTCTCCAGCGACTTGACTCCAAAAGGCATTCCCCTAAGATTGGCAATCATTTCTTTGGTATAGCCCAGTGCCAAATGACGGAGGAAACGCTCGTCATACTCATCAATATCATAGCTTATGATTGCTTCCTGACGTTTTGCATCATTCAGGACAGATTTCTTGAAGCGTTCCACTATCTTCTCCAGTATCGGATAGTTAAAGACCAGCTTCTTGCCGGCCATCACTGCCTGCACATCGGTTTTGGTCAGCAACTCTCCGGTTTTCAGGATAATGCCGTCGGCACCGGCTTCAAGTACGTCCACCCATAACTTCTCATTCAATATTTCTCCCGTGAATATCAGCACATGTACTCCCGGATAACGCTTGAAGATATTCCGGCAGATGTCCACCCGATTGTGGTCGAACCTCCCAGTCCCAAGTCCAGCAGAACAAGATCCGGCACGCCGGCTTCAATCAATGTCCAGAACTCCTGCTCAGTCATAGCAGTACCTATTACCTCCGCATTGGGAATTTCATGGCGGAAAATCTCTTCCGTCCCTTTCAGCTCCAACTTGACATCTTCAACGATGATTACTTTAAATTTTTTGTCTTCCATATTTCATTTTTTCGGTAGCGTAAAATATATTGTAAAACCTCCTTCCTTTCCCGGTTCGGCATTGATACGGCATCCCCGGCGTCCGGCAAACTCGTCATGGTCGCGGATAATCTGCTTGCACACCAGATATTCCGTACCATACAGTTCTCCTTTCTCACCGGCCGTCATGCGGGACAAGTCGGGATAGAACAATTGGTTCAATTCTTCACGGGTCTTTTCCCTGCGCATATCTGTAAACAGAAAACGTATAAATTCCCCATCTTCCCGGGCCGACAGACAGACAGCTCCATCCAGAGTTACGGAGCAAGCCTCGTCTATCAGGTTTTCAAGCAGGAAACGCAACTGGTTCCAGTCACCGGTAATCCGTCCTTCCAACGGTTGTATCTTAAAATCAATATGCGCCTTGTTTCCCTTATACACTTTGCGGAAATATTTCCCGGCAGTAGCCATAAGTTCCGGCACAGATATTGTCGCACGCCTGAAAGTCACCTCTTCCAACTGGCGGGAAGCGCATGAACTGAGTGTCGTAAAGATACCTTTGTAATACTCTATCAATTCGCTGATGGCAACCACCGTTTCCCGCTCCTCCGCTTCTGTCTGTTTGCCGGACCGCAGTTTCCCTATCAGCTGCTTTATCTTGTTCGGATAATAAATTGTTTCATGCTTGATGGTCGAAAGACAATTATCCAGCACCATGTTCTGTACATGCAGCAAACTGTCTTCCCAGGAAGCTCGCCGGGCTTCATCTTGAGCCACTTCGATGTCCCGGTATTTCGTAGCCAACTTAACCACTGCATTGAAGATTACAATGGAGACATAACGGGCTATCAGTTCCAAAAGCAAATGGTCGGTCTCCTGCTCCGTACCTTCCCTGCGTTCCAGACACAGCACACCTATGCAACGACACATATTTCCCGCATCCACAACAAGCGGCAATGTTTGTATACCCTTTTCCGATATGTACTCTTGCTGCTCAAAGCAATTCTCCATATATTTCCTCCAGATAGGCAACTCGTCCACGGCGGTATCTTCCACTGGATTGGAAGTGTATTCCAGCTTATGTGTAGTCTCGTTGTATACAGCTATGCTTAACCGGTCGATACTCAAAAGTTCGTTCACTGCATCAAAAGCGGAACCTACAATCTGCCGCGGGATTTCCTTCAATGTATCCTCCTCACGCTGCAACATTTCCTCCATATCCGAAACCGGCAACAAGGAGGCATTGAACACCTTTCCATTAATTTCCAGTACTTGCTCCAGATTCCAGCGGTTCACCAGACGTTTACGGAAGTAGAGTATGTAATATCCCAACAGCAATACGAACAGCAAAATCACCGCCAGCAAAATGCCCACCATCTTGTTGTTGGTGGAACGCTCCAGCTGCCGGCAATATTCTTCCAAGGATTGGTCTTCTCCCAACAGTTTGTACAAGGTGGTGTAGGCAGCATTATTATAACTATAGTCATCCCATTGCTTCAATGCAAGAAATGAGACTGCCGCTTCATTCCTGATATCCAGAATTACATGGAAATCCGAATTGAACATCTGGTTCCACCAATCCAGTTCCGCAGGCGTCCCGTCTCCGGTCAGCGTCATATAGCGATGTATAGGATGGGCGTATTGCTTGTAATGTTCGTTCAGGCAATACATTGCCGAATCTATGTATTGTAAAGCCAGTTCGTATTCTCCGTCCACATTGCAGTAATAAGCTTCATTGGCATAATCGGAGGCTTCGTCCAGCAAAGCTTCGTATTCATTCTGTGCAAGCAGTGCCAAAGAATCCGGCAACACCTCTCCGGAAGCAGTCTGTTCCACAGCATGCCGGCAGGATGACATGCACAAAAACAACACGACGAGCAACACCGACACAGACTTACGGATACCGGCAGGCAGACGGAAATAAAAACGGCTGCCTTTTCCCAGCCCGCTCTCCACATTGAACAGACAGACCTTGAACAAATCATTCGTCTTGCGATATTTTTCAATGATGCCCTTACAGTTCATCAGTCCAAAGCCACTTCCTTTGTTCTTCCTCAATTCCTCCTTGTCGGGAGCGTCACTCATACCGATGGCTTTTGAGTCATATACTTTTTCTCCCACGATGCGAGCTACATCTTCCGGTGACAATCCACAACCATTATCCTCTACCGAGATTTCCACGTAATCCTCCTCCTGCCGTGCATATACTTTCACCATACCGCCCTGAGGGGTATATTTACGGGCATTCTCTGCCAGTGTATTTATCATAAACAATGTAAGGGCTTTGTCTGCCTTCACCCGGATATCCGTAGGCTGCACCTCCAACGACTGTCTCTTCATCTCGAATGTACGGCTTCCTTTCCTGAGCAGCTCGAAAAGTTCATTCAATTCGAACGTCTCTATGTTCAGGCTAAGGCTTCCTTGCTTCATCTTTATCCAAAGGGCAAGAATATCATTGTATTCGTTGATGGTAGTAACCAACTCGTCGATATACTGGTATTTCTCCTCCTTTATCCGTTCCTCTTTGATGAATCCTTTTTGAGTCAGTTTCTGCACTTCGTTGATGATACGTCTATGTACGGATGAATCCCGTTGACAATAGCCATACATGCTTTCTTTATCAGATTTTGCCGTTTGTTCCCCGCGATGTGCTGCTCGTAAATGTAGCGTTGCTTTTCCAGTCTGCGGCGCTCATCCCCAAGGGAGATGGACGTCATGCCGTTGTCGATTGCCCATTGGATATAGGGGGTTATCACCCGTACCATCGCCTGCTCATCCTTGCTCATCCGACGCGGGAACACTAATTGCCCGTTGTCTATGCGGATGTCCTTCACTCCAAACAGCTTTTCCAATTCCGGGCAGACAGCGTCCGGATAGAGTCGATGATTTCCTCCTCAGTCTGTGCATCTGCCGGAATGGATGCCGTTATCTTCTGACAGATATCCAGCATCAGCTGCAGACGGCGGAGATGCACTCTGTTCCGGTCTTTGGAACGCTTGTTGAAAAACCAGAAAAAGAGGGATACAAGCACGAAGCCCACAATGACCAGTGACAACACGACGTTGAGCTGCCCCGCCTCCTTTTCCAATGCTTGATAGCGGCTTTCCAGCTCTTTATCCTGGCGTGTATCTTCAAGGATATCCAGGTAAATATTGCGGTTATAGTCTGATTTTTCTTTCATCCCGAGTCCTGCATACGAAACGCTCAACTGTTCACGAATACGTGAAATCCACTCGGGCACGGTTTTCAGTTTCTGCTCCATCCATGCCTTCTCCGCACAAATCGTATCTCGACGGTCAAATGCTTTCAGCCAGTCCAAACTATCGTGCAGTCATAGAAAAGGCGGTGATGGTCATTTACACATTCCAGAGCAAGTTTTAGCGTGTCAAGAGCTTCTGTATAGTGACTGTGGGCATTCAGGTATTTGCCGATAGATACATATGCACCTGCTATCTGATACAAATCCTTGTATTGGCTGAATTTTTGCAATGCCAACTGCCCCAGACGCATGGGAAGCAGCGAATCTACCGGTACTCCAAAACGTGTCAAGCATGGGAGCGGCGGTCTTGAAAAAATGCGTAATTATCCGGTGAAGCCATCAAGTTGGCAAGTCCCTGCACTCCATTGCCCTCAAAGTAAAGATAGCCCTTGCGCGAAGCCAACTGCCATGCGGTATAGAGCTCATCAAATTCTCTCAGTCTTCGCTCATCCGGTGTCTCACCCTCGCATAAGGCAGCAGAACCTTTGATGTAGTGATAATACAACAGCTGATTGGTATCTGCCAGCAACTCTTGTTTTTTAGTAACTTCATTAATAGAGGCTACAGCTTCCGGACGCTGTTGCAAATAATAATAATACACAGCAGATACAATATAAAATTCCGAACGGGCATAATTCAAACGCATTTGCTCGTGTTGGTCCACAAACAGATTGTCATCCTCCGCTATTCTTTTCATACGGTGCAAGGCACTATTGCGATAATCGTAGAACTCCTTGTTCAACGTCGTCCGCTGATAAATCTTCATCAAGCCGATGTCAGCAATAAGGAGTTCCAGCTCATTCTTGGTCAGATCATAGACATCCGTATGAAATTTTTCGGCCTGCTCAAAATCCATACGCATAAAAGCACAAAAGCCCAGATTATTGGATGCTTCCGCTTTTCCTTGTTTATAGAGGCTGACTTCACGGTAGGCCCTTGATGCCGCATGGCAGGATGAATCCAGGTTTTTATAACGATAAGCATAAGCCACCTGGTTTAGAGAGTCGATAAGGCGTACTTCCTTCATGGGTGCCGTTCCCACACACGAAACCATTGTTGTACAAAGGCACAACAACCCCGCAAACCATATAAAAGAAAGTCGTTTCATAAAGCAAAGCTACGAATAAATCCGGGAAAGAAAAATAATTTTTATACAATAACTCTTGTTTTATGTAACGGGAAATTCCTACCTTTGCATGCAAATAACAAATAGGTAACATCTATTACACAAATGAGCGAAAAAGCACCCTTTATGGTATTCTCCGGAACAAATTCGAGATACCTTGCAGAGAAAATCTGCGCTAGTCTTGATTGCCCTCTGGGAAAGATGAACATCACCCATTTTGCAGATGGTGAGTTTGCAGTCTCTTATGAGGAATCTATCCGTGGCTCGCATGTATTCCTGTTCAATCAACCTTCCCTAATTCTGACAACTTGATGGAACTTCTGCTGATGGTTGATGCTGCTAAAAGAGCATCGGCAAAAAGCGTTGTAGCCGTTATCCCTTACTTCGGTTGGCACGTCAGGACAGAAAAGACAAACCCCGTGTTCCATCGGCGCTAAGCTGGTGGCCGACCTGCTCTCTGTTGCAGGTATCGACCGTCTGATTACGATGGACCTTCATGCAGACCAGATTCAAGGTTTCTTCAATATTCCGGTGGATCATTTGTATGCATCAGCAGTATTCCTCCCCTATATTGAATCCTTGAAACTGGAAGACTTGGTAATCGCCACCCCGGATGTCGGCGGTTCAAAACGCGCCAGCACATTCTCCAAATACCTCGGTGTACCTCTGGTATTGTGCAACAAGACACGCGAAAAAGCAAACGTGGTTGCCACCATGCAAATCATCGGTGATGTAAAAGACAAGAATGTAGTATTGGTAGACGATATTGTAGATACAGCAGGAACCATTACCAAGGCTGCCAACATCATGCTGGAAGCAGGAGCCAAATCTGTCCGTGCCATTGCTAGCCACTGCGTAATGTCCGACCCTGCTTCTTTCCGTGTACAAGAATCCGCACTAACGGAAATGGTATTTACTGATAGTATCCCCTACTCTAAAAAATGTGACAAGGTTAAACAGTTGAGCATTGCCGATATGTTCGCCGAAACCATCAAGCGGGTGATGAACAATGAATCAATCAGTTCACAATACATTATCTAACCGCGGAGCGTTAGAAATTAAAAATTAAAGGCTGCGCGGTTCTGAAGTGAACATTGCGCAGCCTTTAATTTTTAATTTCTAATTTTTAATTCTAATTCTCCAGCCTTCCCATCTTGTAGGTTCCTTTTCGTATCACCTTTCCGTTCTTGTCTGTTTCTACAAACGGACCGTGTTTCTTGCCTTGTTTGAAGAAGCCTTCATAACGGTTTCCGTTCTTGTCCTCCTGGATACCGCTACCTTCTTCCATACCGTTCACAAAACCGCCTTTATATTTGGTTCCATCGGTCTGAATCAGGGTACCTTGGCCGTTGAACTTATTGTCTTTCCATTCACCTTCGTAAGAGTCACCTACATTCCATTTGTAAGTACCGTATCCGTCACGTTGGTTATCTTTCCAATTACCTTCGTAAACGGCGCCGCTTGCCCACGTAAATGTGCCGTGGCCTTCCTGCTTTCCATCCTTGAAGCTGCCCACATACTTGTTGCCGCTGGCATGGTAATAAATGCCCTCTCCGGTACGTTCACCTTGAACATAAGAACCTTCGTAACGGTCGCCGGTATGGAAAAAGTAAATACCTTTGCCATGCTGCATGTCGTCCTTCCAGTCACCTACATATTTGTCGCCGTTGGCATATTCAAAAGTTCCTTTACCGTCCCGGACATCATTTTTCCACTCCCCGTCATATTTGGAACCGTCATTCCAGGTCAGTGTTCCTTTGCCGTCTTTCTTGTCATTCTTCCACGAGCCTACATACTTGGAACCGTTCTTCCAGGTATACGTTCCTTGGCCTTCGCGTTTATCATTCACCCAGTCGCCCTCATAAATATCACCATTGTAATAGTACATGGTTCCTTTACCGTGCTGGTAATCCTGAAACCACATGCCGTCATAACGGTTGTTATTCATAAAATAGTAGATACCCCTGCCATGCTGCTGGTCTTGAAACCATTGCCCCTCATACTTTTCACCGTCGGGAAACATATATGTACCGTAGCCTTCACGCTTGCCCTTCACATACTCACCCTCGTAGACGTCGCCGTTCTTGAAAACGGTCTTCCCCTTTCCATTGGGCTTGCGGCCTTTTATTTCACCGGTATAGACGGCCCCGTTATCTTTGAACGTATAGGTACCTATCTTTATCTCCGAAGAGAATGTACTTTTCACTTATCGAAAAGCCGCTTTTTTTTTCCTGGGCAGTGGCTCCACCTTGCATAAGAAAGCCAGAATGAGTGCAGTATATAGATATTTCATTAATTGATAATTGATAGTTGATAATTGACAAAGGTAGGATTTATCCGGTAAAATGATGCGATAACTCCCGCTTTTTATGACATTTTTTTGCCGCACACTATTTCTTTTAATTTCTCTTTGCATAAATGCCGCCCTGCAAGTTCACGGATTTCTTGTGGAGTAACCTCCTTGACAGCATCCAGTGCTTCGGCAAAGTAGGTATCCTGCAAGCCCGATACCTGCACAAAAATCCAGGCATCTGCCAACGAGAATGCAGATTCATAACTACGGCACATGTCTCCCAACATATAGTTCTTCACCATGGAAAGCTCTCCATCGGAAGCCAGCTCGTTCTGAAGGCGGTCTATTTCATGATAAACCTCACCGATAAGAGGCTCCACAAATTCGTTGGCGGCTTCGGCACTGACCGCCAACACTCCCTGCCCCGGATAGGCATGATGGCTGCGGAGATACCGTATGTGTATCCTTTATCTTCCCGGATATTGGACATCAGGCGACTGCCAAAATAACCCCCGAACAGTGTGACCAGTACGCGGGCCTTCAAGTAGTCCGGATGATTACGGTCCAGGGAAAGCATGCCCATACGGACGGCACTTTGCAGGGCGTCCGGACGTTCTATGAAGATACGTTTTCCGGAGGTGGTAACCGGATGGAATTCTGTCTTCTCCGGTTTGCGGAAATCCGTACCGAAAGCCTCGCAGCCAAACAAGGACTCTATCCTGTGGATGCAATCACCGGTTACCTTACCCGAGAGATAGATGCTGCAATTATTGGAATGATAGTAACGGTCATAAAACTCGCGTAGCACCGCAGGAGTGATGCGCCGATAATCCTCTTCCTGCACCAGACGTCCACCGGGATGCTGCCCGCCGTACAGAGCCTTCACCAATCCGCGGTGCGCCAGAAAGTCCACCTTGGAAGAGTTGACAAGAAACTGCTGGATATTGTTGTCTACAATCACTCCCAGCTCTTTCTCGGGAAATACCGGCTCTTTGACGATAGACTCCAATATGTCAAGCGTTTGGGGAAGGTATTTATTCAGAGAATAAAGGGTGACATAGGCATACTCGGATGCACTGGACAATTCCAGCCAGGCTCCGTAATAGTCCAGCTTTTCCGCTATCCGGGCGGCATCGTAGCGTCGGGTGCCCTCGCGAAGCATGCGGTTCGTAAACAACGCCTGCAAGGGCTGTTTCTGTTGCCATCGGCGCCTGCCATGAGGAGATCGATACGTGTCACTTCATTGTCACCGGCATTGAGCACGCTCAATGGCACGCCATTAGGCAACTTGATACGTTCCGGCCTTTGCACCACCAGTTGTTCCGGTTCAAGAATCCGGGGTTGGTCACTTCGGTTCAGCATGGGCTTTCTAGTTTACAGCCCATGGCTTTTAAGAAATTCTTCTGCCCGTTCCAAATCTTGAGGAGTATCTATGCCGATAGTTTCTACATCCGTGATACCTGCTTTGATAGTGTATCCGTTTTCCAACCAACGAAGCTGTTCCAATGATTCGGCAATCTCGAGGGATGACTGCGGAAGGGCGGTTATCTCTTTCAGTACCTCTACGCGATAGGCATAAAGGCCGATATGCTTATAATACGTATGGTTCTTCAGCCAGTCTTCCTTCGCCGCATTACGCTGGTAGGGAATGATGGAACGGCTAAAATAGAGGGCATTCCTGTTTTTGTTGAGCACAACCTTCGGAGAGTTCACATTTTCCAGTGCCTCGAAACCATTATCTACCGTAAAGGGTTTCACCAGAGTGGCTATCTGGGTGGCCGGATCGTCGAAACATGCTTTGACGGCTTGTAACTGCGAAGGCTGGATGAAAGGCTCATCCCCCTGGATATTCACCACGACATCAAACTGTCCTCCTATTTTTGTACAAGCTTCCTGACAGCGGTCGGTGCCGCTTTTATGTTCGGTGGAAGTCATTACCACCTTTCCTCCGAATGCTTTTACTGCGGCTTCAATACCCTCATCGTCCGTAGCCACGTATGCATCGTCCAAGATTCCTGCCACTTGCTCGTATACTGCTGTATCACGGTTTTTCCATCTAACACCGCCAATGGTTTGGCTGGAAAACGCGTAGATGCGTAACGGGCAGGTATGATTCCTAAAAATTTCATTTTCAATCTTCGTTTTTTAAAATGAGAGTGTATCCGAAAGTGTTCATATACTATCGACACATCTCCTTATATTCTTTATTATTATAACAGTTGTTTCAATCCTCGCAGGATATAATCACGTTTCAAATCTTTTGGCTTATAGACAGTCCCGTCACAAGACAACAAGTCTATATCCAGCCGTACAATTTCCTGCTCCTTCTCCTCGGGCTTCCTTCCGGCTTCCCGTTCGATGGCTTTCAGGCAGGCGGTGACTTCCTCTACCGGATTATCGGAAGCAAAGCATGCCACCTGATTGGAGAACAGATTCGGACGGTGAAAGAACAAAGGTACCGTCTCCTCCTCTTCCGAGAAACGTATTCCCGAAAAAAGTTCCGTCAAGCGTCTGCGAGCCAGTTCCATGTTCTCCCTCCGCTGTTCGTTGCTCCCAATACTAATCGTATAATCCATTTTTTTAAGGTGAAAGGGGAAAAGGTGAAAATTGAAAGTTTACCTTTCCACTTTCAATTTTCACCTTTCAACTAATTAAACAGTTCGTCGAGTCCCTCTATCGGTTCTTCTATATGGGTGTCTCCTTCCAGATTCACATCATCCTTGCACGGGTCATAGCCTTCGGGCAACTGGAATGTTTCATTTTCATCATATCCCAGAGATTTGTCACCGAGCACTTTCACCATGTATTTGGTCCAGATAGCAATGCCATGGAAGCACCTTGTCCGTGAAGCATCGTATCGAAGTGGATGTCGCGGTCCTCACCGCCCACCCAGCAACCGGACACAAGCGAAGGCGTGAAGCCCATAAACCAGCCGTCGGCATTGTAGTTCGTCGTTCCGGTCTTGCCGCCCATGTCGGCTTTCACACCCAGACGGCGCACACGGCCTCCGGTACCTTCGTTGACAACGGCACGCAGCATGACCAGCATCTTGTAAGCGCTGGATACGCTGATGACTTCCTGCATTTCGGGAGCAAAGGTTGCCAGCACGTTTCCGTCGTTGTCCTCGATGCGGGTCACGAACAGCGGAGCTACCCGGATACCCTTGTTGGGGAATGCGGTATAGGCACTTACCATCTCGCCGACGGAAATCTCGCACGGGCCCAGACAGAGTGAAACGGAAGGTACTATATCACGGTTGCGGACACCGAAGTATGTATAAGACGTTTCAGATTATAGGGATTCAGCTTGCTCATGAGATAGGCCGTAATCCAGTTGTCCGAGTTTGCCAGCCCCCACTTCACAGTCACCATGTCACCAATCAGCTTTTTGTTGGCATTACGCGGCGTCCACGGTTTTCCGTTTTCATCAATCAGCGTGTATTCCACGTGGCGCACTTCGTCGCAGGGAGAAAAACCGTTCTCCATAGCCAATGTATAAAGGAAAGGCTTGATGGTAGAACCTACCTGGCGGCGTCCCACCATGGCCATATCGTACTGGAAGTAATGGTAGTTCGGTCCGCCTACGTATGCCTTGACATGTCCGCTGCGCGGGTCCATGGACATGAAACCGGCACGAAGGAAGAACTTGTAGTAACGGATGGAATCCATCGGGGTCATAATGGTGTCTTTCTCCCCTTCCCAACTGAATACGGACATCTCCTCCGGGGTATCGAAGGCTTTCTTTATTTCAGCTTCGGTGGCTCCGGCTTTCTTCATAATGCGGTAGCGGTCGGACAACCTCATGGCACGTCCCAGAATCTCGTCCACCTGCTCCTGGGTCAGACGGAAGGTGTAGGGAGCTTTCTTGGCCCCTTTCTTTTCCTTGAAGAAGTAACCTTGCAGTTCCTTCAGATGCTCTGTCACGGCATCCTCGGCATACTGCTGCATACGCGAGTCGAGCGTGGTATAGATTTTCAGCCCGTCGGTGTAGAGGTTGTATTTGGTACCGTCTTTCTTGGTGTTCTTTTCGCACCATCCAAAGAGCGGATTGTTCTCCCAATCAAGTGAATCCTCGTAGTATTTCTGCATCTGCCAACCGCGGTAGTTGGCCTTGTCGGGCTTCTTGGCGGTGAGCACGCCGCGCAGGTATTCGCGGAAATAAGTGGCCAACCCTTCCTTGTGGTCCACACGGTTGTACTTCAGTTTCAGAGGCAACGCCTGGAGGGAGTCGCGCTCGGCTTCCGTAATATATCCCGCTTTCCGCATCTGGTCGAGCACCACATTGCGCCGTCCACGGGAACGTTCATTGTAGCGCACCGGATTATAGAGAGACGGATTCTTGCACATGCCCACCAACGTAGCCGCTTCCTCAATCTTCAAATCTTTCGGTTCGCAACCGAAGTAAGTAAAGGCAGCAGTCTTGATGCCTACCGCATTGTTCAGGAAATCGAACTTGTTGAGATACATGGTGAGGATTTCCTCTTTTGTATAGTAACGTTCCAGCTTTACGGCAATCACCCATTCGATAGGCTTCTGGAACAGACGTTCCATCACATTGTCGGCACTGGGGGAATAAAGCTGCTTGGAAAGCTGCTGGGTGATGGTACTGCCACCGCCGGCATTCTTCTGCATCAGGATACCGCGCTTCACTATGGCACGCGTCAGGGCGTAGGCATCAATGCCCGAATGTTCGGCAAAACGTACATCTTCCGTAGCTATCAAGGCGTTGATGATATTGGGCGACAAATCATTGTATCCCACAAACACGCGATTTTCCTTACTATAGGAATAAGTACCCAATACTTTTCCGTCCTCGGAAAGACTTCTGTGGCAAATTTGTAATTCGGATTTTCCAGGTCTTCCACCGGAGGCATATAGCTATCCAGCCCTTGGCTATGGAAAAGAATATAAAGACACACACCAGCGAAATCAGTGCGATGAAAATCCATAGGATTTTGACGACTTTCCTTATCATGTTTCAGTTGCTAAAATCAAAGTTCAATAATAGGGCAAAGGTACGGAAATATATTGGATGTGCCTATGCTTTTTATATCTTTTTCAGGATAAGATTTCCGGCATCCACAAAAAAAAAAAACGCCCGTTTATTTTAATGGAAACTCTCAGTGAAATGCAAAACGATTGCAAAACAATTAGAAAACTTGAAGAAAAAATCGGAAAGGAAAAATACATCGTAATGAGCTATAATACAGATTGGAACAATAAAAACTTGCCCTCGCGCGCGTAAGAGGAGATTAAGATAATAAGAGAAGAGAAAAAAACGACGTTGTCGTTAAAAAGAACGACGGCGACGGCGTAAAGAGATACCACACTTCACTGTCCGGAATGCCACACTTCGACAAGGCAAACGCCGCACTTGACTAAGGCAAATGCCACACTTGAACATTCGCGAAATGCGGCATTTACTTTGTCGAAAGTGTGGCATTCCGGATGATGAAGTGTGGCATTCCGGACAACAAGCCACACGGTTAAAAAACAGCCCATATTTCGCAAAAAACTTCCCCGCATATTTCCGTAGCCCGCATATTTTCCGTAACTTTACACTCTCGAAAAGTATAAATGAATTCAACGATATGGAAAACAGAAGTTTAGTCACCATTGCCGAGCATAGCCGGGAAAAAATCCTCTATATGCTTGAGATGGCGAAAGAGTTTGAAGCCCATCCCAACCGGCATATATTGGACGGGAAAGTAGTTGCCACCTTATTTTTCGAGCCTTCCACCGTACACGCCTCAGTTTCGAGACTGCCGCCAACCGGCTTGGAGCACGTGTCATCGGGTTCAGTGACCCCAAAGCCACCAGCTCATCCAAGGGCGAGACGCTGAAAGACACCATCAAGATGGTGAGCAACTATGCCGACATCATCGTGATGCGCCACCACCTCGAAGGGGCCGCACGCTATGCCAGTGAAGTCACCACCGTGCCTATTGTGAATGCCGGAGACGGTGCCAACCAGCATCCCTCACAAACCATGCTCGACCTCTACTCCATCTACAAGACGCAAGGCACGCTGGAGAATCTGAATATCTTCCTGGTCGGCGACTTGAAGTATGGCCGTACCGTCCACTCCCTGCTGATGGCCATGCGCCACTTCAACCCCACTTTCCACTTCATCGCTCCCGACGAGTTGCGGATGCCCGAAGAATACAAAATTTACTGCCGCGAGCACAACATCAAGTACGTGGAACATACGGACTTTACGGAAGAAATCATTGCTGATGCCGACATCCTCTACATGACCCGTGTGCAGCGCGAGCGCTTCACCGACCTTATGGAGTACGAGCGGGTGAAGAATGTCTACATCCTGCGCAACAAGATGCTGGAACATACCCGTCCCAACCTGCGCATCCTGCATCCGTTGCCCCGTGTCAACGAAATAGCCTATGATGTGGACGACAATCCCAAGGCATACTATTTCCAGCAGGCACAAAACGGACTGTATGCCCGTGAAGCTATTCTGTGCGATGTACTGGGCATCACGCTGGATGAGGTGAAAAAGAGTAAAGGAGTAATTCAGTAGAATCGTCTAATAACAAATATTTCAAGATGTTAAGCGAAAAGAAACAAGAATTGCAGGTTGCTGCTCTGGAAAACGGCACTGTAATAGACCATATACCCTCCGAGAGACTGTTTACCGTAGTCTCCCTGCTCGGACTGGAACACATGAGCAACAATATCACTATCGGCTTCAACCTCAAGAGCAAGAAGCTGGGCACGAAAGGTATCATCAAGATTGCCGACAAGTTCTTCTGCGACGAAGAGATAAACCGTATCGCCGTGGTGGCTCCCAATGTAAAACTGAACATTATCCGCGACTACGAAGTGGTGGAGAAACGCGAAGTCCGCCTGCCCGAAGAGCTGCGCGGAATCGTGAAATGCGCCAACCCGAAGTGCATCACGAACAATGAGCCTATGCCTACGTTGTTTCATGTCGTGGATAAGGACAATTGCGTCATCAAATGCCACTACTGCGAAAAGGAGCAGACCAGAGAAGATATTGAGATTATATGAAAGAAGACTGGAAACCCGGAACAATGATTTATCCGCTGCCCGCCGTACTGGTGAGCTGCGGAAGCACTCCGGAGGAATATAACATTCTGACTATCGCATGGACGGGGACGATTTGTACGAACCCGCCCATGTGCTACATCTCCGTACGCCCCGAACGCCACTCCTACGACATCATCAAGCGGAATATGGAATTCGTCATCAACCTCACCACGAAAGATATGGCACGGGCCACGGACTGGTGTGGCGTACGCTCCGGAAAGGACTACAACAAATTCGAGGAAATGCATCTGACACCGGGGAAAAGCACCGTAGTCAGCGCGCCTCTCATTGAGGAATCACCGCTTTGCATAGAATGCCGGGTAAAGGAGATTATGGCTCTCGGTTCGCACGACATGTTTATAGCGGATGTGGTAAATGTCCGTGCCGATACCCGTAATCTGAACCCTGAAACCGGTAAACTGGAACTGGCGGAAACGAATCCCTTGGTCTATGTGCACGGCGGATATTATGAGCTGGGAGAAAAGATAGGCAAGTTCGGATGGACGGTGGAGAAAAAGAAGTAATAATGCGATAAAGGTTTTATTTTAAGAGATGGAACTGCGACGAATCTTGATGGGTTTATATCTGTTGGCCTTCCCCGCCATGATGTGGGGACAGACTCCGGTTGTGCCCGGTACTACCGACGAAGAGCATTCCGGGCACCGCAAGGAAACTCCGGTCAATTTCGGTTTCAAAGGCGGTTTCACCTCTTCCTTGTTCCTTGTGTCCCAGTTCAGCGTCAACGGAGTGCCTATTGACGAGGTACAGAACAATTATAAGATAGGCTATTTCGGCTCCCTTTTCATGCGGATAAACTTCGACCGCCACTTTCTGCAACCGGAAATATCCTACAACATCAACCGGTGCAACATCACCTTCGAGAAACCTCTGCCCGAAGACGCCGCATCAGGAGCCCGGCCGGAGGAAGCCTCCATTACATCGTCCATCCACAGTATAGACATCCCCGTCATCTACGGATATAACTTCATCAAGGAGGGGCCGTACAGCCTTGCCGAAGTAACAAATGCAAAGTTCAAGAGAGCGATCCAGACTGTCAGCTACCTTCCGCATTTCATTTCCACCGTGGTTGTCTGTGGTATGGTAATGAACTTCTTGTCTTTGGATGGAATCATCAACCAG
>ENA-OQCS01000458-OQCS01000458.1-human-gut-metagenome-genome-assembly--contig:-NODE-458-length-22633-cov-2.299520_pt1 | contig 22633 bp, 33 predicted proteins | sample MGYA00242757_ERZ504575 | MGnify/ENA primary metagenome ERZ504575 (study PRJEB26092, sample SAMD00036297) | human gut metagenome | host: Homo sapiens | study: EMG produced TPA metagenomics assembly of... | reverse complement strand
TTCGGGAAGCAAATGAAATATTAAAAGTGGGGAAGGTGAGAGTAAGTCATTGACTTAAATAAACTGAATGAAAAAGAATTAAACGTCATGAGCAATATTTTGCGAAATAATGGCTTATGGGGAAATTTGAGTAATCTTTCCAGATCGGAAAAGAAGAAAAGATTAAAAGACAGAAAATGGGGAAATTCAGAGTTTCAGAGTATTCTTGTAGATGTTGTGAATTCTACGGATATGAAGAATAAAATAGAAACAATCGTTTCAGGTATAAAATCAGTTTCTGTGTCATATTATGAAGTCCTTATTTTAGCATTACTGGTAAAAATTATGAGCTTAAATATAGATGCACAGGATATTGGTAAAATTATCGGAGTTAACGCGGCGTTTGATCCGCGTTTTACACAAGATGAAAATGTACAGGAGATTTTAGATTTTTCGAAGGAAGCAACAGATTTTCGCATTAAATCGGCTGTTACAGCGAATTTGATCCTGAAAGAATTGGACTGTAATGATGTGATTATAAAAGTATTGGAATTGACGGCAGAATACGCGAATCGATATCGAACGATTAATCGTTATGAGAACATTTTAAAAAATATTATATCGTATTCGCATGTAAATACATTCCTTTTAAAATCGGGTCAAAAGGAAAAGTTTTTGGTGAATTATTATGATAGCCTGAAAGAGTTGGAGTATTATAGGGAAAATACATTTTTTTGGCTTCAGTATGCGATTGCTTGTGCGAATATCGGAAGTATGATCTGGCACAACGTTTTCTGGAAGCTGCATATAGTTTCTTTCACGATTCTGAATATACAGTTCCATTTCAGGTAGATACACAGCAGGCAAGACTTTATTTATTGCGTATTGAAAATGAAAAAACGTGGATGTGGCAGATTACTTTGAAAAAGCCCATCTTCTGTTGATGAAACCGGCAGTTTCTCTGAAAGACAATGAGGAAAAACAAATTCAGTTATTGAGGAAATATGTAGCTCCAGCAGTATTAAAAAAATTGCCGTCGGATTTTAAGGACAGATATCGGAGATATTGCGGAGAAGCATACAACAAAGTGCATGAATTTTTGAAGAAGAACAGTTCTGTACAGGTGATAAAAAATTATCAGAGAATGGAAAAACAGTTATTGAAAGCTTCTCTTGTGAAATAAGAATTATCTGAGGTCTGGAACGTCGTCGAAATAGGATTGCGTGAGGAAAAAGCGATGCGCAGAGCTTCGGAACGGATTTCGGAGTAGTATTTGAGAGAGAAAATATGCTTTCGGTAAGTGTTAGAAAATACGAGGAGAGGAACATTATGAAAACAACATTACTTATCATGGCCGCCGGAATCGGCAGCGTTTCGGAACAGGAATCAAGCAGTTGGAGCCGGTAGATGCTTCGAATCGTATCATCATGGACTACTCAATCCATGATGCAATCGAGGCCGGTTTCAACCATGTAGTTTTTATTATCCGCAAGGATATCGAGAAGGAGTTCAAAGAGGTGATCGGTGATCGCATCGCCGCGATCTGCGCCGATCATCAGGTAACGGTAGACTACGCGTTCCAGGATAGTAACGACATCCCGGGCACTCTGCCGGAAGGCCGTACAAAGCCGTGGGGAACCGGTCAGGCCGTGCTTGCAGCAAAGAATATTCTTAGCACACCGTTCATCGTGATCAATGCCGATGACTACTATGGCAAGGAAGGTTTCCGTGCGTCCATGAGTATCTGGTAAATGGCGGCAAGTCCTGTATGGCTGGCTTTGTGCTGAAAAACACGCTGTCCGACAACGGCGGTGTGACCCGTGGCATCTGCAAAATGGATGAGCAGAACAACCTGACAGAAGTTGTGGAAACCAAGAATATTGTAAAGACCGCAACCGGAGCGGAGGCAGATGGCGTGGCTGTTGATGTGAATTCGCTGGTTTCTATGAATATGTGGGGTCTGACTCCGGATTTTCTTACTACATTGGGAGACGGCTTTCAAGAATTCTTTGAGAAAGAGGTGCCGGGCAATCCTCTGAAAGCAGAGTTTCTGATTCCGATCTTCATCGGTGAGCAGCTGGAGCAGGGAAAGATGTCTGTGAAGGTTCTGAAAACCAACGATACCTGGTACGGCATGACCTACCATGAGGATGTCGCAGCAGTAAAGGACAGCTTCAAAAAGATGCTGGAAAACGGCGTGTACAAGGCAGATCTCTTCTGTGATCTGTAAACTATGATGCAGGGAACCATGGAGTTGCTCGGAAAAATCATCACAAATATTTTAACGGCTTTGTATGAACCATTCGGATTTTCGCTTCTGCTTTCCTTTTTGGCCATGTTTTTTTACCTGTATGCGTATGAACCGGGCGAAGCGGGCAAAGGCTGGAAGTGCGCTCTGGTGACATGGTACGAGAGGTTCAAAGGAAGCGTGTTCTTTCGGAAATTGTTTCTATTGGCATTCGTGACTTCAATGATCCTGTTCCGAACGCTGTTGAACCGAAATTTGTGGTTGAATCCGCTATCCAATGTCTTGGACGGATGGGGTATCTGGAAGACAGTGAATGGCGAGCAGGCGCTGACAACAGAGGGCATCGAGAACGTCATTATGATGGTGCCGTTCACCGGTGTGCTTATGTGGACATTCGAAGAAAAGACAGGAAACAGCTGGAGGAAGATACTGTGGGATAGCGGAAAGACAGCGTTGATCTTTTCGGTAAGTATTGAGACGCTGCAATTACTGCTTCGCCTGGGTACGTTTCAGCTGTCAGACATCTTCTATAATACAGTTGGTGGAGTGATTGGCGGGTTGATGTACTACGGAATCAGGAAGGCAAGAAAGCGTCTATAGAAGAGTATTGTTTTGTGGTAGAAAAAATAAATGCCGTGTGTGGAACACAGGCTCTCCCCGGAGCTGAGGCGCACACGGTATATTTTGAGAGCTGATATATAGTTTATAACGGAAATAAAATGAGATAGAAGAAATGGAGTGTGACAAAAAATGAACTTATCTAAAATACATCATATTGCAATCATCGTATCCGACTATGAAGCCGCAAAGGATTTCTATGTGAACAAGTTGGGATTCTCTGTCATCAGAGAAAACTATCGCCCGGAGCGCAAGGACTGGAAGCTGGATCTTCGTGTCAATGAACACACGGAGCTGGAGATTTTTCTGAGGAAACCCGCCGAAGCGTGTGAACCGCCCGGAGGCATGTGGCTTGCGTCACCTTGCCTTTTGCGTGGAGAGTGTGGAGCAGACAGTGAAAGAACTGGCAGAGGTGGGAATTAAATGTGAGCCGATTCGTGTTGATGATTATACCGGCAAGAAGATGACCTTCTTCCATGACCCGGATGGACTGCGTTGGAGCTGCATGAGTAAAGAGGTGGACAAAATGATATTTCGTAAGGCAGAAAAAAGTTTTCAATGAGCTGGTGCTGTGAGTTATGGGAGAGAAAAGAGCATATAACGCCAGAAAGCCTGGCGGCGGTCGAAAGAAGTTGAAGCCTGAGTATGATGCCGGGGAGAATCTGAAAGAACAGATGGATGCTGCTGTGGCGCTTTATGAGGAGGATTGCTCCCTCCAATCCATCGCAGATGCTCTGGCTCTAAACCCCATCAAAGTAAGAAAGCTGCTTATCACGCTGGTGTGTATGAATCGGAAGTGGCGGAGAAGGTACAGGATACCTTTGAGGAGTATCGAGAAACACAGAACTATAAAGAAGCCATCCTCTCAACCGCAAATACTCTTCAACTCTCCAAAGCCTCCGTCACCTCATACCTGCCATATCAGAAAGGCGTGTACTTCCCGAGTACAGCAGATAAAGAGAAAATCAGTGTTGGAGCAGAGCGGCAGCGGAGATACAGAGTGATAAGAAAACTGAGATCAGAGCCGACAGAAGGAGCACCTGTGGGAGACGGTCTTGCTTTATTGTGGTGTGCAATTTAAAACCTATTCCGGCTTACCCTTTACCTATGAAATACGAAAGGGCAGAAGCGGCGAATATACAAAGGAATTGTGGATCGACCGCCGAGGGAAGAGCAAAAGCCTGGCGTGGAGTTCTGTGCTGCTGGCACTGGGGAATATCAAAAAGGTAGGAGAAGTAGTTGAACGACCAAAGGCTCTGAGTGACATCCGGGGTGTGACTTACATCTATGGGATGTTCTATCGCTTCGGACTGATCGATGTGCCGAAAGAAGTGAAGGAAAAGAAAAATGATCGAGGCAATAAAAAACAGAAGAAGGGAAGAGAAGATATGCTTGAAGAAAATATAAAATTTTTTAGGAGACTTTAAAAATCCTATCATTTATGATATGATCTATATAATATATGCGAGAGGAAAAATATATGGATTACGATATTGAAATGAATAAGAAGGATTACCAAAGAGAAAAAGAAGCTCGTGCGAAGCGTTTGGAAGCATATGCGGAAGCGATTCAAACGATCACTTTGCAGAAATCGTCCAAAGTGATAGAAGAACTTATAGAGGAGAGACGCAGGCAGGGGCTGACACAGCAGGACTTAGCGGATATGACGGGAATTCTTGCACCGAATCTGGCGCGGCTGGAGAGCAGAAAAAGGGTTCCAACACTGGTCGTGCTGCAAAAATACGCTTCGGCGTTAGGAATGCACATTGAAGTAAAATTGTGTGATGGAACAGAAGAGGAGGAAAAGAAAAGCTGATTTGTTTCCCAGCGAAGAGATGTGAAGGAATTTAGTTTTGATTCACATGACAACGATAGGGTATGATGCTATAATGAGTTTAAAAATAAGAAACGGGGTGACGTTACATGATGTATCCATATATGACACTGGCAGAAGAAACGGAGATTGTTCATTCACAAATCGTTGAAAAGATGGAATGAAAAAATGGATTGTAAACTTGAACGGCCGAAAGAAGATGGATTTGATTCGGCAAGATGTGAATTGCCTGATTACAAATGGACAGAACGTCAAGGGTATTCGGATGAAGAAATAGCAATGTTTGAAGAACTCCTGCATAGTAATGCTCATTGCTATACCGGTATGCAGAGATGGGGATGGTGAAGAAAGATGGACAAAAATAGCATTGATAGAAAAAAACTCAAATACAATTTCCTGAAAAAAATTATTATTAGATTTGATTATGATGGAATGGATGATACAGAGCTGGACCAGGTAATATCTAGCATAAGTATGGAATTAAAAAGCATGATTATACGAGCAGGACTGTTGAGACTGAAAAGGAAATGCAGTTTGAATTCAATGATCCTGAAAGTGGCGATTATGCTGAACTGTATGGAAAAAAGATACGTGAGCAGAAAGTATTTGTATTTCATAATGAAAATCCACAGATAAAATTAAGCATATCATCGTCTTGTGCATGTATTTCTATTGAAGAAACAAAATACGTGGATTGTTTGAAGCATTGTGATGTGCTTTGGAAGGTGATGTCAATTATAATATCTGAGCCTGAACAAGTTCCATTTTTTATATTTAAAAGATTTGGGTTGAGAAAGATAAACCAATGTTTTTTAAGAGACATAAATCGTCTGAACGAATATTTTGAACCATCACATTATCATGTTTTTAGAATTCAAGGTGAAGATAATATAAAAGAGAAAGTTATGCAGATAAGGGACAGTCTGGAAATAGCAGGTTACAATGCAAATCTGATTAGAACTCTTGTTAGAGGAGAATTACGTGGAGAAGAGGCCTATCAGGTAAATTATGATGCAGATATGTATTTGATTGATTCGCAAAGTATTAAAGACTGATGGAAAATAAAGAAAAAATTATGCAGATGAACGATTGGCTTTTCGAATTATATAAGGATGCAGTAACGGAAACTTTTTTAAATCAATTGATTGATGGAAGTTTTGACAAAGATATGATTATAGGAGTAGAAGCAAATGGCGAAGATACAGTTTGATACACAATTCAAAACACCGTATATAACCAGCTATGGAGAAAAGCAGCAAAAGAAAAACAAAAATGAATTTGTTACGGACTATGCAGTAAAAGCAGCAGATACAGTAATAACGATAGAAACAAGACCGAAAAGAAAAAGAGTTAAGATCCGTTTGGTAGAATAGCGATGCGAAAATTATTTTTTGAAGATTCATTGAAGCTGGAGCTGAATGTGATAGGATATCATGATCAAGGAGAAGTGTTGTATTTTTATCAAAACAGATGGATGGTAGCGTAGACGGGTCTTGTGGACTGTTATAAGACGGAAGAGCAGAATGCAGTTAAAATGGTTCTTGAAAAAGAACGGATAAAGAAGGTAGATTTTGTGTGCTGGACACATCCTCATGATGACCATACCAGAGGTTTGGATGAAATATGGAAGGAGTATTGTACAAAGGAGACTTGTTTTTGCTGCTCAGATATCATAGAGGCGGATTTAGAATTGTAATTCAAAAGAAGCAAAAATGCTTTTTGAAAGTATTGCGGATATTCACACGTCACCGAAAAGGGAGAAGATGAAAATTATGTACCTCAAGGATGCTACACAGGTTGAGAGACTGGAAAGACAAATTTGAAGAAAATCAAGAGGGTCTGATTGTTTTAAATACATATCAACAGGTCGAAGATTTGATTGACTTGCTGGATGAAAGATATACAAGATCAGATGTGACAAATCAAGAATATGATACCGATGTGAAACGGGTGGCGAAGCCGGTATAGGTGAATATATGCAAAAATTATATGGGAAAATCTTTTAGTTATACGAGAAAACATATTTGATAGTAAAGGGGCAAAATACAAATGAAAACCAGACGAATCACCTTAGAAACGCATCTGCACAAGATAGCAGAATACGATGAAACTGTAAAAAATCTGGAAAGTGTATTCAATATTCAGAAGCAGAAAGTTACAAGATATATCGGCTCTGTCGTTACGTCATTTCCAACTTATAGTACGCACGATGCCGTTCATTCCATGAATATTATTTCAGCGATCGAAAAGATTCTTGGACAAAAGACGATCAAGAAAATGTCGGGCATTGATACGTTTTTAATCTTAATGTGTGCTATATGCATGATACAGGAATGCTGTATTCAGACGAAGAAGTGAAACAATTATGGGAAACGGAGGGATTTCAGGATTTTCTCACTTCTGCCAGAAAGAGAGAAGATGAAGTAGGAAGAGCTGCGCGGAAGATTGATAAGGCAGAAAAAGGAGAAGGATGTTCGGTTCTTGAAGTACGCCGTTCTGTTGCTGTGATTCTGATGGAGTATTTCCGCCCAAGACATGGCCAGAGAATCAAGCATGTGACAGATGCCAGAACAAGTGAATTTGGTTCATTACTGTCGATAGATGATTCATTCCTGCCAGACAGAATTATTCATAACATCTATCGGATATCCATGGCGCACAACTGGTCGTTTGAGGATATTTTAAAAGAAATGCCATTGGCAGATTCATTCGGTGTTGAAGAATTCCATCCGAGAATGGTTGCATATCTGATCCGTATGGGCGATTTATGTGATATGGATAATAATCGTTTTAATGGTGTTGGAATCAAAGTATTCGGCAATCTCGGAGAAGAAAATCTTGCACATTATTTCAAACATAAGAGTGTAGAGACTTTACATATATCTTCGGATGGGATAGTAGTTGTTGCCAATGTCTGTTATGATATGATTCAGAGGGAATGTGAAGAGAACTGGCTGAAACATATGGAGAAAGCAGAACGGGATTCTGCACTGAAAAATATATTTCAGAATACGGTGAAAGAGCATATTAACTGGAAATCCTGGCTGGAGCAGGAGGTTACTGCAGGAAAGATGCATTCAATGGAATTATTTCCAGAGAAAAAGTTTATTTCTGTTCCTGAACTGAAGTATAAGATTTTGATTGACGGAGAGGAATCTGAATCTACACATAAAAATCTGAAGTTTCTTTTCTCATCTGAAAAGGCATTTAAACTGATTGAAGATATCAGCATTTACCAGAATAATAAATTGATTTTTGTGAGAGAACTGATACAGAATGCACTGGACGCAACAAAGATGCAGTTATACAGGACGTTGTCTGCGTATGGCTTTCAATTTAATGAAAAAACATCGCCGTTTGATGTAGAAAGAGCATATCCCAATATTTTTGAGGAACATGCGATTATGATTCACACAGACTATAGTCGTGAAACGGGAAAAGTTTATTTTTCGATTCGGGATAAAGGGATTGGCATCAGCATGGATGAGTTTAAACGTAATATTCTGACAACAGGACGAAGCTGGCCGGAACGAAAAGAATACCAGGATGAAATCAAAAGAATGCCGGAATGGCTGAGACCGACAGGGGCATTTGGAATTGGACTGCATACGGTATTTTCAGTAACAGATTCCCTGACGATACGAACTAAGTCCGATAGTGAGAACAAGGCAAATGAGATGACATTATATTCAGGGAAAAAAGGTGGTTATGCATTTTGCAAGAAAACGAATCAGACGCTGCAAAGGGGATCAGAATTTAGTTTTTCGTTTCTGTTAACGGAAGAACTGAAAGAATGGGTAACCGGAAGTAATGGTGGAAAATTGTTTCTCGAAAATGTAAATGATGGAATACAAAAGGAAATTAAAAAGATAATGGAAACGTGGTGCGTAACACCTATGGTTCCCATCTATGCAGATCAGGATTATGAAATACCAGCTTTTTCGCAGTCGACCTGGTACAATGAACTGAGCAGAACAGAAAAAGAAAATCAATTGATTGATCAGTCTGTCGAGTCAGAACGATATCATTTTGCGTTTACAGATGACTACCGGTCGATAATGGTGTGGGATCGGGAGAAGAATTGCGTATTAAGTTTTGGAATGGAGAGCATGGGAGGAGATAACGTTTGCTATAAGGGGGATTCGTCTTACAGAAAGGATGGAATCTGCAAATGCAGTGACAGCTTATATCTGAATCAGATGGATGTGCTGGATGGTGTAGGAAATGATTGGGTGGACGCAGCAAGAATGAAATTATCTCTGGCAGCACGCAGAAAACTGGAAAGCGTTGTGGAAGAGGCTACTGCATTTGCAAAAAGAATATATGTTTTCATGTTGGATGAATTTTATCAAAACAATGATATTAGAAATCTCACAAATGATATTGATGCAATGGCAAACAGAATTTATCAGAAGAAAGAGATATCACTGAAAGAAATATGGACAGAGGGCTGTGAACTTAAGAAAAAATATTGGGGAATGCCAGAGCGGTGGAACCATAAAATGCTTACCAGAAAGACACTGCCATATTTTTTTAATTGTAAAAATGTTAGATAAAAGCATAAAACTGTGGGATCCAGAGGCTGGAATGGAAGAGGTGCAGCATATATTTTGCCTTGCAGATCAGTTGATTAAAAGATGGAAAATGGATTGGAACGGAATGCACGGGGAATCTTTTCCACAGCCGGATTTTGATCAGCAGATGCGAACTCTGCTGCAGCATTTTCTGCAGATTGCAGGAATTGGATTTTCCTATGTTGCGTTTGAAAAAAGTGAAGTTTGACGATAATGAAAAAAATACGTTGTTTGAATATAAAAATTTGATTACGCAGAAAAGCTTTCAATTTTATCAAAAAGCATTTCCGTTCTGCTCGCAATGGAAATTTACAAAAGATATGTATCAGTGCGTAGAGGAGAGTGCCATAAGCGGGTTGATCCGATGGCGACCGGAATTCAGGAACAGAGTTCCGGATTCTATTAGATGGAAATATTGCCTGCCGAATTCGGCTTTGGATAAAGTGTTTGTGAAATGGAGAGCAGAGCACTGTTTTTCGAATGTAAAACCGTTGGAAATATTCCTGAGATTTTCAGGGATTCCTGAAATTGTATTAGACATACCAGGGGAAAACTGCCCGATTGGAGAAAAAGAGAAAAAAGTATGGCGTAAATTCTGCACAGAGTCCTATCTTAACTGGAAACTGTTTTATCGAATCAGACCATTATCTGAAGCTGCAAAAGATATGTTGAATAAAGAGACGATTGTTTTAAGGAGACCATTTACGACATATATAAGTGAACTGTTTCCGGTTTTCCACAGAATGTCTCTTGTAAGTATGGACGAAAGAAGGATGGAATTCAGCATTCATAACAGTAACACACACGGAGTACAGATAGATTCACAGACGAAAAAGAGAATATTTAAAGAATTCTGGAAAGAAGTAGAGCGGAGCATGATCCGAAGGGATATGTGGCTATGATTGGAATGGAAGAATATCCGATGCTTGGAATTGAAAATGCAGAAGAACAATATCATGCACAGATTGGAATGCTGGCGAAGTATCCGGAGATACCATTATGGGATTATGGGGCAGGAATCAAAGCGTTTATGGATCAATTCATTGGATGTCCAATTGATGAAAAGAGTCAGGAAATTATAGATCGTATTATTAATTCAGAGGGTGGAAAGGCAGTGATTCATTACATCGCAGTGTACAGAAAAAAGACGGGAGATGATGTGAAAGAAGAGAAAATTGAGACACAGTACAGAGAGTTTTTGAAAGACTTGATTTATTGTTGGGCAGATGGAAGATGCACGTTTGGATGAAAAAACGAAAAATAACAGTATACGAATCCCTGCCATTTTGATTCGCGGAGTTGATATTATGCCATCATTAGCATCATTTACGAGAGTATGAAACTTTTCTGTAAAATAATGTTTAGAAGGTTTTTCTGTGATGCAATAAATATCGTTAGGAGGGTCTTTATTATGGAAAGACAAAAGAAACCTGTATATCGAGTACAAATTTTCAAAACGAAGAAAAATTCTAAAATAAGTTTGTAATTATTTTAGAAAACTGGTATACTTAATTTGAAACATGGCAAAGCTTATGTTAAGCTTGAGCTGGCTTTATGAAGGAAGTGAGTGCTTTGAACATTAAAAAGCTAGTTTTTAAAAATTTCAAGACATTGGAAGAGGTGTCGTTTGAGCCGGGACGTGTAAATGTTTTTATTGGAGCAAATGGCTCTGGAAAAACAACAATCCTTGAGGCTATTGGTTTGCTTTGTGCTGCTATGACAGATCGAGTAGATAACGCAAGTATGCAGCGGAAAGGTATTCGTCTTAGTGTTCCGGGACTTTATAAGTCGGCATTCTCCGATTTAAGGAGAAAAGCACCAACCATCAATTTTGATGTGTCTTGGCGACAAAATGAAAAGGACTATCAATATGGAGTCAATTTGAATGTTCCAAATGAATCGGATTCAGCCAGACGAGACATGTGGCGTTATCATTCGGAAAAATTGACTGTAAATAATCAAACACTGTGGGGAAGAAGCGGTGCATCAAAAACAACATATGATCCGTATGTGGGGTTACTGATGCTCGAACCTAATGAAGAACTTGCTGAGGTTAGACCGGAAATTGAGAAGTTTAAGAACTATGCGATTTATCAACCTAACACACAAGCATTGAGAGGAACGCTCCCTGATCCGTATCAGTTAATCCTATCGGTTTGTGCGGAGGCAGACTTGCAGAGGCAATTGAAGAAATCATGAGGCAAGATGAAGACGGTGAAAGCTACTTGCAGAATCTTCCACTGGATGAAGTCTTGGAACTGATCGATTGGGCAAGTGGGTTTGATGTGACTGCACCTAAAAAGTCAAGCGTAAATGCTGCTGTTCCGACGACGAGAAGAATTTTGGAGTTCCAAGATCGATATTTGACTTCAAAAACAAGCTTTACCGCTTACGATGCCAGTGAAGGAGCGTTGTATGTTCTGTTTCTTCTTTGCTTGGCATTGCACCCTGATGCACCGGGCATTTTTGCTGTGGATAGTTTTGATCATGCAATGCATCCTAGACTTGCGAGAGAGACGACAAAGCTGCTCTGTAAAATAATTCTGGAACAGGATAAGACTGTTTTTGTAACAACCCACAACCCTCTGGTTTTGGACGGACTTGATTTAATGAATGATGATATAAGATTGTTTGCAGTAAACAAGAGCAGAAAATCAGTCACACATCTTTACAGAGAATTCAGGTGACTAAGGAGTTAATGGATTCTGGTTATTCTCTGTCGAGATTGTGGACAGAAGGACGGTTAGGGGGCGTACCAAATCTGTAATGAAAACGATAGGAATTGTTGCAGAAGGCCCACGGGATTTTGAACTGATTGCTGCAGTCATTGATACAATTACCAATGAAGAAAACGATTATCAAATGATTCAGCAGAACCCAACATGATCGGACAGTTTGGAAATGGTTGGAAAGGTGTCTGGAAATGGTGTGAAGACAATCAGGGAAAGCTGAAGGCCTATATGCATTCCTTGACACCAGTACTTGATCTTTTGGTTGCCATATGGATGGAGATGTCCAAAGATGCGAGAAAGAAGTCCATTGTGTTTGTCAAAGGGCACTTTGTGATGCGCCGGAAGGAGCACATCCGCTTACCTGTGAAAAAATAATTGGAGATAGAAACGAATGTCCGGTTGCGTTACCGTGTGAACACCATGGAAATACTCCAGATGCAGAGGCTGATTTTTAAGAACATTCATAAGGACGTTGTTGCTTCCGGAAGATGGACTGGCTGTGAGCTATATGATTCCGTTTGATGCAACGGATACATGGATTGTGGCAGCCTGTGATCAGTACGATGATTATGAAACATTACTTGATCCGTGGGTTAACATCATTGCACATTCACCGCAATATCATGGAGTGAAAATTAAAAATCGTCCTAAAAAAGAAAAACGGACATACGAAAAGTTAATTGAAACTGTTTGTGAAAATTGGGATGATGTGGTTGCAAAATGTCCACAAGCAAAACGGTTTGATGAAGATGTGCGTGATTTTTTGATTGAACAGAAAACAGCAAATGTGTGATAAACGGGGCTTCTTTTCGCTGAGGAAAGTGACTGAAGCACATCCGAATCAGTATTATTTTGAGCGAATTGATACATGTGATAATGCGTTGGTTCGCTCTTTTTTTTTGCCCAACGGAAGGAAGCATGAAGCTGTGCCTCATACCGCATGAACCACAGACAGCACCCAGGTGTAATCCGAAGTGCAGCTGTGGCTTATGCGGTTTTGCTTCTGAAACGGGAAAATATTGGGCTGAATAAAATAAAAGTTTCCGAAATGGGAAAATATTTTGATGTTCTGCGTATAATATGCCATACTGAGAAAAAAGAAGAAATGGAGTCACACCAGAACAGATGATGTCATCGACTGGCTTTTGGGATGATGTCACTGTGTAAAGACTACCTCAAAGATCGTTCCACCGGACGGGCTGGACTGAACGGTTATTCTGCCGTCATGTACGCGCACGATTTCACGAACCAGGGCCAGCCCAAGGCCTACTCCGCCAAGCTGGCGGCTTCTGGATTTATCTACACGGAAGAATGGTTCAAATATGCGTTCATTTAATTCAGCCGGGATTCCGCTTCCGGTATCTTCTACGGACAGGCAGATGTTTTTTCCCTTCCGGTATGCGGTTACGGTAACCTGTCCGCCGAAATGGTTGTATTTGATTGCATTCTCAACAAGATTGTATACCATCCGGTAAATCAAAATGTCACTTCCGACCATAGTGGTATCTTTACAGTTCCCGATCAGTTTTATCTCCTTTTCCTGGGCAAGCGGTTCCAGATCCACCAGTACTTCATCGACAAGGGCGTCAACGGCAATGGTTTCATCCCTGCTTACTGTTTGAAGCTCACTCATATCGAGCAGTGTCTTGACCATTTTGCTGAGCCGGCCGTTTTGCTCCGTCACCATTTTCAGTGTTTGTAAGGTGTCGGCGTCATTGCCCGGATGCGGGGTGGAATGGTATAAATCGAGCTGTACCTGCATGACAGACAGTGGAGTGCGAAGCTCGTGTGCTGCATTTGCTGTAAACTGTCTCTGGATTTCAAAAGCATCTGCGAGACGTTCCAGCATCTTGTTATACGAAATACGAAGCTGGTTCAGCTCTTTTACTTTGTTTTCTTCAATGCGCGAATCGGCCAGATTCTGTGCCTGCACCTCCTCAATTTTTTCGGAGAACTCACGAATGGGTCTGAGTGCATGGCCACTGATAAAATAGGTAGCGACACCGCCAAGAAGGGCCAATAAGGCGGAAAGGATCAGGCTGTTTCTTTTGTAGTCTGCTTTATTGTTGTACACCTGAACAGAGAAATCCCTGGCAAATTCATCCCACTTGTCCTCCGGAATGCTGATATAGATTTGATCGGAACCGTCTGCGGCACCGTCTCCGCCCTGATCGCCGGCATCATCGCCCCTGGCATCTACGGTCTCCTGCAGGGAATCGATATAATAAATTCCATTTTTATAGACAAGCAGGGTCAGACATCCACAGATGACCGCAATATACAGGGTAATGATACAGGTAAGTCTCACTGCAGTGATATTTTTTTCATCGGTCGGACTCCTCTCGTATTTGATATCCTTCGCCTACTTTATTTAAAATCGGATCGTATCCAAGTACCGCCCTGAGCTTTCGGCGAAGAGAAGACATATGGACGCGGATGGATCCGCTGAAGCTGTCCACGGAGCATCCCAGACATGCTCGATCAATTCTTCCTGCTTACCGGTCTGCCAAGGTGAAGAAGCAGATATTCCAAAATGCCGTTTTCTTTTCTTGTCAGGGAAACCAGGGTTCCGTTGGCATAGGCCTCTCGTTTGATGGTATCGAATTTGATCCCGCCACTTTCCAGACAGACATCTTTTTGCACAAATTTTCTTCTCGTCAGACTGCGGATCCGCGCTTCCAGCTCCTGCAGATGGAACGGCTTTTCCATATAATCATTTGCCCCGGCATCGAGTCCTTCTACTTTGTCTGCAATCTGTCCTCTTGCAGATAAGATCAGAACCTTCGTCTCTTCGTTTTCCTTCCGGAGCTCTTTTAGAAGATCCATTCCGTCCATGCCGGCAGATTGAGATCCAGGACAATCAGATCATAATTTTCTGCCAGGATGCATTCCAGAGCCTCCGCGCCATCATAACAGGTATCCACCTCGTACCCGGCAGCGTACAGACTTCTGGCAACTGTGTCACACATTTGTTTCTCATCTTCTACGATTAATAATCTCAAAATTTTTTCACCCGCCCATTTCTTAACAATGATTTTACAACTGCTATTGTATAATATCAGAGTCAGCTGGTCAATCAATAGAATAAAAGGAGCAACTATATTTTGAAGTGCAGAAAAATATCTCAAATTGTTTTAGTTATCACAGGCATAGCATGATGGGCTATGGCGCCGTCAGAGGGGAAGCGGCTGCTGTGCTTGGGAAAGCAATTAAATTATGTCTGGAGTGTGTCGGAATTGGATAAGAAAAAGAAGTTACGATCAAAGAAAATAGCCGGAATACGCGGGTGGATACAGGCAGCGGCCACACTGCTTACCAATCCTCATATCCCCAATTTTTTCAGGGCAAAATATATCAGGGCAAGGCGAAAACGGTATGCGTACCGGGCCTAAACTGTTATTCCTGTCCTGCTGCGACGGGAGCGTGCCCCATCGGAGCCTTTCAGGCGGTTGTCGGATCATCCAAATTTAAGTTTTCCTACTATATAACCGGGTTCCTGATTTTACTCGGCGTAACACTGGGAAGATTCATCTGTGGTTTTTTGTGTCCGTTTGGATGGTTTCAGGATTTGCTTCACAAAATCCCCGGAAAGAAATTCTCCACGGCCAGACTGAAGCCGCTGCGGTATCTGAAATATATCATCCTTGCTGTTTTTGTGATTCTTCTGCCGATGTTTGCAACGAATTCGATCGGGATGGGAGATCCGTTCTTCTGCAAATATATTTGTCCGCAGGGCGTTCTGGAGGGGGCGATCCCGCTTTCCATCGGAAATGCCGCAATCCGGTCTGCACTGGGCAAGCTGTTTTCGTTTAAATTCGGTATTCTGATTACGGTTGTCGTGCTCAGCATCTTGTTTTACAGACCTTTCTGCAAATGGATCTGTCCTCTTGGGGCAATCTATTCCTTATTTAATAAGGTAAGCTTTTTACATATCACGATTGAAAACAGCAAATGCGTCGGATGCAACCAGTGTTCCAGGGCATGTAAAATGGATATCGACGTGTGCCGGACCCCAAATCATCCGGAATGCATCCGATGCGGAGCCTGCATCAAGGCCTGCCCGAAGGATGCGATCCACTATCAGTTTATGGGAAAAACGTGTCAGAAAAAGGACACCGGAGATCAACAGTCAGAGATCAGAAACCATTGATTAGCAGCAGATCACGAAGCATCGAAGGATGATATTGAATTTTTGTTTTTTACATTATACTATCTTAAAAGGAGCCATAACTTATGAAAACCAAAAGAACTTTTATCCCTGTTTTTACACTCAGCGTAGCATTATTACTTACCGCATGCAACGGAAAAGAGGCTGCAGACACAAAGAAAACGCAGACAACCCAGACGGAATCCGGCACAGAAGCTGTTACGGGATCTGTTGCGGAATCCGGAACCGAAACGGCAGGGGCTTCCGGCACAAAGCTGGACGATTTATATCAGCAGGAGAACCAGATTTTTTCAGATCATGCGGATGTATGGAACAAGGTGTTTGGCATGATGAATAAAAGCACGGCTGATCCGAGCGGAAATTATGGGGATTATCTGGCAGACACGGTTGAAGCCAACAAGGACTCTTTTTCAGAGGACGAGCTGAATACACTGACGGATGATATTGCAACGATACGAAAAATCGAGGAACAGATAGCGGAAATGGAAAATGGCAATACAGCATCGGAAGATAGCAACGCGAAAAACGATTCCGAAGAGGCATCTCCGTTCCGGGATTTTCGGGTCAGGATTATGATGGCAACACAGTTGACGAAGTCTGTTTTCCAAAAATGCGGTAACGGTCGTGAATTTCTGGTTTACCGGCTGCAAGCCTTGTGTTGCTGAGCTATCCAAGCTGAACGAATTAAACGATGCAATCAAATCCATGGGAGGCGAGGTTGTAGGCATCAACACAGAAACCTTCGACGGAAATCAGGATGCGATCAAAGAAGCAGCAGCGGTTCTTGAAAGCCAGGGTGCGAAATACCGCAATCTTTCCATTGACTCTGCTTCCGCTGCAGGAAAGTATGCTTCCGATATTATGGCATTTCCTACCACAATCTTGGTCGATCGAAATGGAAATATTGTGGGAGAGCCGATGCTCGGCGGAATCGACAATCAGGAGAATTATGATACGCTGATGAAACAGATCCAGTCCGTGATTGATGCAGACAGCGCGAAGTAAGACGAGAGCTGCGGCGTTTTTTTGGGAGAGAAAATGGGAGTGCGAAAAAACAAAGTTACGTTTTTTCGCACTCCTTTTCATAACAAGATTTTAAAAAAATACATTTACGAAACGATGTACTGTGCTGTACCTGTCCCGAAAGCTGCGCGGTGCTTAGAACAAGAGCTGAGGTCACACGGCGATTCCCCACATATATGCACACGTTTTCGGAACCACCAGTATCTGACCTTTGGTTTTGATAGCAGCCATTTGACAAACAACAGCCGGGTTCCTGCTCTGCGAAAGGGCAGAAAATAAGGAAAACTTTGCGCAATTAGAAGGAGCATACCGCATCAGCGATATGCTCCTTTGGGACTACCTGGGTAAATATTATTCACAAAGTTTGGAGAAAGCGTCAGCTACGAACTGAACTTTTGTTCCAACGATAACCTGTACAGAGGTTTTGCCAGGTTTGATCACGCCTGCCACGCCGGCAGATTTGATTACCTTGTCGTTTACGGCAGTGATATCTTTCACTTCCAGTCGCAGTCTTGTAACGCAGTATCAATGCTTGTGATGTTTTCTTTTCCGCCGCAGCCTTCCAGAATTTTAGCTGCGATTGCGGTATAGTTATCACTTGCCAGTTCTACTTTTTTCTCTGCTTCGAGATCGTCATCTTCGCGTCCAGGAGTCTTCAGATCCCATTTCTTGATAGCAAACAGGAATACGAAGTAGAATACGAGGAATGCTGCGATTCCAAGCGGAATGATCAGCATATTTTCTGTGCTGCGGGCAGTGAGGATGAGAACAGGAGGTCCATAGCACCGGCGGAGAAGCTGAATCCTGCACGGAAGCCGAGAGCAACTGTGATCATAGTAAAGATACCATACAGTAATGCATAGATTACGTACAGAGCAGGAGCAAGGAACATAAATCCGAACTCAAAAGGTTCTGTAACGCCACAGATGAATGCACAAACTGCAGCAGAAGCTACCAGACCGATCGCAGCTTTTTTCTTTGCAGGTTTTGCACATCTTACCATAGCAAGTGCAGCCCCAGGAATACCGAACATCATACATGGGAAGAATCCGGACATGTACATACCAAGGCTCCAGGTTACATCAGCAGATGTTTCACCAGCCCAGAAGTGCTTCAAGTCACCAAGACCGATCGTGTCAAACCAGAATACATTGTTCAGAGCGTGATGTAATCCGGTCGGGATCAGCAGACGGTTCAGGAATGCATAGATACCGGCACCGACAACATCAAGGCTGACAATAGATTTACCGATTGCTACCAGAGCACCGAACAGTAATGGCCATACCAGTAACAGAACAGCAGATACAACGATAGAAACAACACCGGAAACAATTGCTACACAGCGTTTGCCGCTGAAGAAGGATAACCAGTCCGGAAGCTTGGTGTCTTTGAAACGGTTATAGCAGGCAGATCCGATGATACCGGCCAGGATACCGATGAACGGGTTTTGGATCTTGTCAAAGGCCAGCGTCTTTGTAGCACTCTCAGCGATGGACGGATGATAGTTGTAACAACTCCGGTAGAAAGAAGTGTTGTGATCATCAGCCAGGATGCCAGAGCTGCGATTCCGCCGGTACCGTCATTCTTTTCTGACATACCGACACCAACGCCGATTGCAAAGAGGATTGCCATGTTGTCGATCAGAGCTGCTCCTGCTTTTACGAGAAACAGACCGATCAGGTTTACTGCGCCCGAGATCTCGCCGCCCTGCATCGTTGCCGGACACAGCCGGTATCCGATACCCATCAGGATACCGCAGATCGGCAGTACTGCAGTACTGCTACAGGAAGCATGAGGGCTTTCCCTAGTTTCTGAAGAAATTTCATATATTTCTCCCTCCTTAAAAGATAATTTATATAACTGGATACCTCCAATTAGATACGTGAATTTACCGAATCCACCCAATATACTTACAAAAGCAAGTGCAGAAAAGACATTGAGAGGGCATTTCGCAAAAGCAAGTGAGAAAAGGCTATAAGCGTACATTTCACAAAAGCAAGTGAGAAAAGCCTTCAAGCGTACATTTCATTTCATAAAAGAAGAGGATGAAGATTCATCTGACGAAAGATCAAAAAAAGATCAGGAAATACTGAGAACGCTTCGTCTAAGGAAACTTCGCCCTCTTTTTTTAAGCTGATTTTCTCGTAATCATCGGTATTGCAAATCAGTACCGGAGTGACTGTGTTCAATCCGGCTCCGGTGATCTTGTCCAGATCGACATCCATCAGAAGATCTCCTTTTTTGACCTGATCGCCGGCTGCAACGTGTGCGGTAAACGGTGCGCCCTTTAGTGTAACCGTATCCAGGCCGATGTGGATCAGGATTTCGGCTCCGGAGCTGCTTGTGAGCGTGATGGCATGAAGAGTATCAAATACCATGGCTATTTCACCGTCTGTCGGTGCATAAATTTTTCCCTCAGACGGAATCACTGCAAATCCGTCCCCCAGGATTTTTTCGGAAAAGGTAGGATCCGGGACTTCGGAAAGCGGAACTACTTTTCCTTTGCAAGGTGCGTAAAGAACATTTTCTTTGTTCTTTCCTTTTAGAAAATGAAACATAAAATTGATATCTCCTTTCGAAAATAAGGTGCGATGTTTTTTCGGGATAGGGATCCGATTTCATCTGTAATTACGTTGAGTGATTTTTTGCGAAAAAATTTGGTATTTTACCCTTTGATCCGTTCTGTTTGACGTAAAAATCAACAAAATGCCATTGGGAAAGGAAACAGAGTATTTATTAAAAACAAAATTGCATAATTCTGCACGAACTTCTCAATAGATTATATACATAATAACTGATACGTAAGGATTTGTAAATACTTTTTTTTGATATTTATGACAAAAGAATCTACTTTCAAAAGGAGAAAAATCGGTAGTTTAACCAACTAATACGTTACTGCGATAAAAGAAGAATATACACACATTGGGTCAGACCCCATTACTGTTGTGGGAAACTTTTGGGCGGTTCCTGTTTTTTGGTTTGAAATTCGAAAAATCTTTATACAATCTTAATGCCATGGAAAAGGTATTTATACGTTTTTAAAACGGAAGTCTCTAAAATAAGGAGGAATCAAAAAGAAGGAGTAAAAAGAGAAATGTGGAGTATAAAACTGCGATACAGGAAACAATGGTCGTCGTTTGAAATTATCATTCTTGGATTTGCGGGGGTAATTCTGGCAGGAGCACTGCTTTTGATGCTTCCTGTGGCTTCGCGGGAAGGAAATGTAACGCCATTTACAGAAACACTGTTTACTGCAACATCAGCGCCTGTGTGACAGGACTGGCAGTCAGGGATACAGGAAGCTACTGGTCCGTCTTTGGACAGAGCGTGATTTTGCTGCTCATTCAGATCGGTGGTCTTGGTGTGGTTACGATCGCTGTTTCGATTGCGATGCTTTCCGGGAGAAAAATTTCCCTGATGCAGCGAAGCACGATGCAGGATGCGATTTCTGCCCCGAAGGTGGGCGGAATTGTGCGCCTGACGCGTTTTATCCTCAAAGGAACCTTTGGAATTGAACTGTTGGGGGCGTTGTTTCTTCTGCCTGTTTTTTTACGGGATTACGGCGGAAAAGGAATCTGGATGGCGTTGTTTCATTCTGTATCCGCATTCTGCAATGCAGGATTTGATCTTCTTGGAAAAACGGATCATCTGTATCCGTCCCTGACTTCTTATGTGGGAAATCCACTGGTTAATCTTACGATTATGGGGCTGATTGTAATAGGTGGAATCGGATTTCTGACCTGGGATGATATCTATACAAAAAAATACCATTTTCGTCAGTACTGCATGCAAAGCAAGGTGATCCTGCTTACAAGTCTGTTTCTGATTTTTGTTCCGGCGGCTTTCTTTTTCTTCCGGGATTTCGCCGGAATGCCGGTCAAGGAGCGGACGCTCTGCGCATTGTTTCAGTCCGTGACAACAAGAACGGCCGGATTTAATACAGCAGATCTTTCCGGGATGACAGGTGCCTCCCAGGCGATCATGATTGTTCTGATGATGATTGGCGGAGCACCGGGATCAACGGCTGGCGGAATGAAAATTACCACATTTGCCGTGCTGACAGCTAATGCGTCTGCTACGTTCCGTCAGAGAGAGGACACACAGATGTTTGGACGCAGGGTGGGCCAGGAGGTATTAAAAAATGCATCTACGATTCTGATGATGTATCTTTTTCTGGTGCTGATGGGAGGAATGGTGATCAGTGTGGCAGAAAATCTGCCGATTTCTGAGTGTCTGTTTGAGACAGCATCTGCTGTTGGAACGGTTGGCCTGACGCTTGGAATTACGCCGCAGCTCGGTGTTCTTTCGAAAGGAATTCTGATCGCACTGATGTTTCTTGGAAGGGTTGGCGGTCTGACGCTTGTTTATGCTGCGATGCCGGGGAGAAAGAGCGCACATGCAAAAATGCCGCTGGAAAAAATAAATGTAGGATAAGAAGAGAGGAAGAGATGAGATGAAAAATATTTTACTGATTGGAGTAGGAAGATTTGGGAGACATATTGCCATGCATCTGAATCAGCTTGGACATCAGGTGATGGCGGTAGACCGAAATGAGGAACGGATCGATGCCGTGATGCCGTATGTGACAAATGCACAGATCGGTGACAGTGTCAATGCAGACTTTCTGCGATCCCTTGGTGTGGGAAATTATGATGTCTGTATTGTGACGATCGGAAGCAGCTTTCAGGATTCGCTGGAAACCGCGTGTCTTTTGAAGGAGCTGGGCGCAAAATGGGTCGTGTCCCGGGCAGAACGGGATGTACAGGAAAAATTCCTGTTGCGGAACGGAGCGGATCAGGTTGTTTATCCGGAAAAACAGATGGCAAAATGGACAGCGATTCGTTACAGCTCGGATCATGTGTTTGACTATATTGAAATTGACAGTCAGTATGCGATTTTTGAGGTTGAAATCCCGGAGAACTGGATTGGAAAAAATGTCGGCCAGCTGGATATCCGGAAAAAATACGGTATTAATATTCTGGCAACAAGAAAATATGGAAAAACAGATGTTGCGGTGTCTCCGGAGACAGTTCTGAATGGCGATGCTACCATATTGGTTCTTGGTGAATATAAAGCGATCCAGAAATGTTTTCGAATCTGAAAGAGAGGTGATTTCTGTGTTAAGTGTAGGACTGCTCTTCGTTACCCTGGTCGGTTTTTTGTCTGGAGGCGTGCTCGTAGATCAGATAGAGACATTTTCACGGAAAACAGAAGAGAGGAACCGGAAACGGGACAAAATTTCACGGAAAACAGAAAACAAGAACAGGGAACGGGAGAAAAAAAAGATTTCCTGACTATAGCTTTCTCTTCGTTTATGATCTACAATAGGAGGCGGGGTGAGACAGTTGGAAAAGAAAAACAAAAAAGAGCTATCCTGGTGTGTCTGTCCTCTTCGCCATCCAATGAAAAATTATTCGGAACTGCGGCGCAGATGCACAGGCGTTTCAGCCGGCTTTA
>ENA-OQCS01000457-OQCS01000457.1-human-gut-metagenome-genome-assembly--contig:-NODE-457-length-22661-cov-4.614582_pt1 | contig 22661 bp, 17 predicted proteins | sample MGYA00242757_ERZ504575 | MGnify/ENA primary metagenome ERZ504575 (study PRJEB26092, sample SAMD00036297) | human gut metagenome | host: Homo sapiens | study: EMG produced TPA metagenomics assembly of... | reverse complement strand
TGCGAAAGAGGCGCATGAACAGAAATTTCAGTTGGTCTTTCGTAAGGATAATGAGCTTAAAAAGGCCAATGCTATGTTGTCAAAAATATTTGATGCCAATATTCATACGGTAGAAATGTTTGATAACTCGCATATTCAAGGGACTTTTAATGTGAGTGGGTTGGTTGTTTTTAAGGATGGAATTCCTGATAAGAATTCGTATCGTCATTATAAATTGGATGGCTACAGAAGTGATGTCGATAGTATGAAGGAAGTTATTTATCGTAGATATTTCAGGTTGTTGAAAGAGCATTTGCCGATGCCAGATTTATTGTTGGTGGATGGAGGTGCCGCTCAAATTTCAGCCGCAAAAGAAATTATAGATATGTTGCAGCTTGATTTAAGAGTGGCAGGTTTAGTTAAGGATGATAAGCATGCGACGCGTGCTTTGATGGATGTAAATTTAAATGAAATTCCAATTGATTCAAAGTCAAGTTTATTCTTTTTGTTGACACGTATGCAAGATGAAGTACATCGTTTTGCGATTGCGTACCATAGAAAGTTACGAGATAAGTCGATGACAAAATCGGTGCTAGATACGGTAAGTGGTATTGGTCCTAAGCGTAAAAAAGAATTGTTGAAGCATTTTAAGAGTATGAAGCAGATGCGACTAGCTAGTGTAGAACAGCTTAGTGAAGTGATTCCTGAAGATGTGGCTAAGATTCTTTATGCTCGTTTGCATGAAAAATGATAGTTTAGTATAATGTTTTGCGTGAGGTACTTATTTTGATTAGTAGAAAAGAAATGCGAGCACGTGTTTTATTGATTGTGATTTGTTTTGCGGTGGGATGTTTTTGTCTTTACCATATGGATAAGTCATATGATCCGTTAGCCAGGTATCCTTATACGACGGATGCAAATCGTGATATCATTCTAGAATATTTAGATAGTAATGATATTGATTATTTGATCAATCAGCATATTACGCCAGATAAGTTTATGGATTTATTAAGCTAGATGGATTTAGTTTAAAAAACACGTTGTATTATAAAGAGGCAAAAGATACGCAGGATGCGGATAATGAATATATTGTCAATTTTGTGAATCGTTTCCGTAAGAATTTTTCGTATGATTCTTTAAAGGAATTGTTGTCGCACTATTCCTATATTGATTTAACAACATATTATGAAAATGAGGCTGTCCTATATTCAGATTTAAGGTTGGTGGCAGATCCTACAAATCCATATGTTGTCTTAAATCAGGAAAATACAGTATATAAATATGCACCAGAAAATTTAGTGGATTTTAATGGTATATATGTTCAAAATGCCATGGTTGATAATCTGTCAAGTATGCTCGATGCTTATGCTTCCGTTATGGATGGCCAAGATCATTTGAGTGTTTCAAGTGGTTATTTGAGTTATGAACAAGTCTTAGATCAGTATGTCAATGCGTCAAAGGAATTTGCGGGTGTTGATAATTATATGTATGGGGCAGGAAAGAATGAGCAGCAATTAGGGTATACGATTGTTTTAGATGGTCAAAATGAGTGGATAGAGCTTTGTAAGCAGCATCTAAATGAAGATATGGATTATACGCAAGTCGAAGAAGAATTGTCTAAGGAAAATAAAAATCGTGTAGAATGGATATTGGAAAATGCGTATCGCTATGGTTTTGTGGTGCGTTATGGAAAAGGTCATGAAAAGAAGATGGGACATTGGTATTTGCCATTTGTACTTCGATATGTGGGTATAGAGAATGCTAAGATCTTGCATGATGGTGATAAGAGTATGGAACAAATGTCCTTTCAAGATGAACTGAATTAGGGGTAATTTATGAAAATTGTGGTTGTGAGTGATTCTCATGGAAGAAATGATATATTAAATGTGATTCGTGAAAAACATCCAGATGCAGGATTATTTATTCATTGTGGAGATTTAGAGGCTGATCCAATGTTTTATCCAGGCTATATCGTTGTTCGTGGAAACAATGATTATTATGGTCGTTTTGAAGATGAAAGAATTATTCCAATTGGTAAGCATCGTATTTATGTTACGCATTCGCATCGTTTCTCGTATTTTTCAAGAAGCGAACAGCTTTCAAATAGGGCAAAAGCATTGAATTGTGATATTGTATGTTTTGGACATACGCACGTTGCCTATTTGGATCAAGTGGATGGAATAACATTATTGAATCCAGGATCTTTATCGCATGCAAGGGATGGAAGACCATGTAGTTATGCGATTTTAGATATAGATGAAAATGAAATTCGGGTTGAATTTAAGTTTGAGCCTGAATGGTAAGAAAGAAGGAAATTTATGTACAAAATTAGTGAGCTTTATGATTTAATCATACGTTGGCTAAGGATTACTTGGCACAGTTTGAATATCCTTGGCAAGCCTTGGCTGGAATCAAAGAATTGATTTTAGAATTAGGAAAAAACTTAGGGGAAGATTATGTGGAAGTCAAAGAGCATGTTTGGGTTCATAAAACTGCTCATGTATTTGAAAGTGCTTATTTAGGTGCTCCATGTATCATTGGTCCAAAAACGGAAGTGCGTCATTGTGCTTTTGTTCGTGGTAGTGCTTTGGTTGGGGCAAATTGTGTTGTTGGAAATAGTGTGGAATTAAAAAACTGTATCTTATTTGACAATGTAGAAACTCCTCACTATAACTATGTTGGGGATAGTATTTTAGGATATCATTCTCACTTAGGTGCTGGTGGTATCACAAGTAATTTGAAGAGTGCTCGTGATAATATCATCTTGAGAAGAAAAGATGAGAATTATAATGTGGTTGAAGAATTTGAAACGGGATTAAGAAAAATCGGTGCTTTCATGGGTGACTATGTAGAGGTTGGATGTAATTCTGTTCTATGTCCAGGAACGATTATTGGTCCACATACAAATGTATATCCATTATCTCGTGTGCGTGGTCAGATTGCGGCAAATTCTATTTTCAAAGATGCCACACATGTAACTTTAAAAGATTAATCTTACGGACTTGTAATTTTACAAGTTCTTTTTCTTATGTTAAGGTTTAGGTATGAAAAAGTTAGTTAAGTTTATATTTAAATTGTTGTTGATTCTAATTATTGGTTTTGTCGGTGTCTTTTTTGGCAAGGGGTATTGGAATTATTTACAGCTTACAGAAACAAAATCCGTTGATGAGGTAGTCAATGAAGTAAGGGCAAGTCCTTATTATGTGGATTATGATGATATATCACCAAATTTGATTCGGGCTACCATTGCGATAGAGGATCGTCGCTTTTATGATCATGGTGGCTTTGATTATATTGGCTTGGTTCGTGCGGCTGTTTCTCAATTTGATGAAGATCTATTAACGAGTGGTGGTTCTACGATTACGCAGCAACTTGCGAAAAACTTGTATGGGATGTTTGAAAGTTCATGGGATCGTAAGAGTACAGAGTTCTTTGTTGCACGTTATTTAGAGAAGCATTATTCAAAAAATGAAATCATTACTTTGTATGTGAATGTGATCAATTATGGAAATAATTATACAGGCATATATGAGGCGAGTATGGGCTATTTGGATACGCTTCCTGAAGATTTAACGGTTGCGCAAGCTTCTTTATTGGCGGGTATTCCACAATCTCCAAGTCATTATGAATTGGTGAATCATTTTTCCCAGGCCAAACAGAAACAATATGCGGTATTAAAGGCAATGGCAGAGTGTGGGTATATTTTGGAAAGTGATATTGCGACATATTATAATGCATCTGTTTAAATGGATGCATTTTTATTTATATTCTTTATGATAGGGTATTTACAAAATATATCATATGATATAATTGTGATAGAGAAAGAAGAAAATGCCATCATAAAGTGGAGGTGAATCTCTTGATTGTTGAATCTGAAATTAATGATTATTTAGGCGAAGCAAAAAAACTGATTTTGGATGGTAAGTTTAGAATTGCTTTGAATTCGAATTGATTAACAAATTTGTCATTATTTGATGAATATTTGATAAATGAGGAAAGTGTTAAATCAATATTGTTGAATTTAACGGTATATGACTTTTGTGAGAAAGGTTCAAAATAAACATGCGAATTTTAATCATGAATGGCTATATGTTTTTGGAAAGGAAATTGATTTGATTAAAAGATTCGAAGAAAAAAGTGAAATGGTTCCATTGTATATTAAGTTTAATAAAATAGAAGATAAGCTTTTGATTGTGGTATCTTTTCATAAACAAAAATATCCACTGGTGTATTATTTTCAATAAAAGAAGGAGGTAATTGTAGTATGCAAAGAGAAACTGATTTTTGTGTTGAGTGTAGAGAGATATCGTCTTATTCATTACAAAAAAGATGTGTCACAAAAAATATTCGTGGAGAAAATTTAACTTTTGAGATTACTTGTGCTGTTTGTGATACATGTGGTGGATTCATGAGTGTTCCTGGTATTATCGATTTAAATGTCCACGAAATAGATGAGCAGTACCGAAAGTTAAAAGGTTTAGTTTCAATAGAAGATATTCATACTTTGATGGAATTGTATAATATTGGAAAAGCTCCATTATCCATTGTGTTAGGCTTTGGTGAAATAACGATTACGCGATATTTGTTGGGACAAGTGCCTTCAAAAGAGTATTCAAATATCATACGCAATGCGTTATCGTCTCCGGTATATATGGAACAAAAACTGTTGGAAAATAAAGATAGAGTTGCTTTGGCAGCATTCAAAAAATCGATGAAAAGAGTAAGTGAGTTAAAAAATATATTCATTATTTCGAATAAGATGATTGGTGTCATTTCGTATATATTTGAAAAATTAGATGAGGTAACTCCATTAATGCTTCAGAAATTATTATATTATATACAGGGATTGTCGTTTGTGTTAAATGGTAGAGAAATGTTTGAAGAAAATTGCGAAGCTTGGGTACACGGACCGGTTTATAAAGATGTGTATAATATATTTAAGCAGTTTGGTTTTAATGTGATTGATGATCCGAAATTTATTATGTTTGAAGGATATAAAAATATTTAGATGATGAAGATAAATATATTATAGATTTAGTTGTAAATACATTTGGTCAATATGGGGGTAAAACTTTGGAGAAAACAACACATAAAGAAAATCCATGGTTAATTGCTCGTAATGGTTATGGTGATGATATACCTTCAAATGAATTGATCACAAAGGATTCTATTAAAAATTACTTTATTAAAATATGTAATGAGTATGATATTTCAAAGGAAGAAGATATTCATAAGTATATTTTAAAATTGAGTGATATTGTTTAATGCATCTGTTTAAATGGATGCATTTTTTCATCTTTTCTAGAATTTGTTGAAAAAATTACGTATAAGAGTATGTAGGTAATCTGGTGTTCTATATCTATTGCACCTAGTTGAATAGATAGTCATAAAATGAAGAGGTAAATGTATCTTGATCTATGACTCAAAAGTGATGTTAGCTCTTTTAATATCGATACTAACTGAATTTAAAGTCTTATCAAACGAATTGTTGTTTATTAAGTAATCAAACTACAAGGAAATATACAAATCCACATTACGATACTTATCTATCTAGATGACAGTTAAATGCCTACTAGAAAGAGGTGCTTATGAGAAGCGCTAATTTATTAAATGATTTCGCCTTTAAGTATGTGTTTGGCGAAGATTGTAAAGAGGCCAATGATGCCTTAAAATCATTACTCACGGTATTTTTAGAAAGGAAGGTGAATCATGTTGTTGTAAAGAATTCAGAAATAGTAAAAGACTTTAGTAAAATGAAAAGTCCACGTTTGGATCTATTAGTCGAATTTGATGATCAAACAACTGTAGATTTAGAAATGCAGTTAAGACAAACGAAAGATAATTTGCCAATTCGCTTTAGTTATTATTTGGCTAGACTTCATGGGTCACAAGAATTGGAAGGAAAATATTATGGAGAGTTAAAGGAAACAATCGTCTTAGTGTTCTTTAATGTGAATCTAATTGATAATAATAGAATGTGCAACACATTTACATTAAGGAATGAGGATGGCTTATCTTTTGTAGAAGAAAGTCAAGATCGTATGAAGCTACGTACAGTTGAGATGGCAAAGTTGGATGTAAACAAGCCGCTTGAAGACATGAATGAACAAGAAAAGATGATTTATTACTTTTTGAATTGCCACAAGGGAATGGATGATAGTAAAATTAAGGTAATGATAGAAAGTGATGGGGTGATTCAAATGTTAGAGAAGCGTGTAGAAACCATATCGGATGATGGTTGGAAGAAAATAATAGAAGATTTTCAAAAATTGCATGAAAATGAAGAACGAATGGAATTACAACTTGAACTTGAAGAAGCAAATAAACAAGTAGAAGAAGCTCATAAACAAGTAGAAGATGCGAATAAACAAGTTGAGCAGAAGAATCAAGAAATAAAACAGATGATTCAATTGATGCTTACGAATGGAATGAGTTAGAATTTATTTCTAAGTCGTTGTCGAAGAGTGAAGATGAAATTAGGGATTTGTTGAGATAGCCACTTTTTAGTGGCTTTTTTAAAAAATCTCTTGCATGAGATTCTATCTTTTGGTATAATGGTCAAGCAATGCCCGGGTGGTGAAATTGGTAGACGCAGTGGACTCAAAATCCACCGGTAGCGATACCGTGCCGGTTCGAGTCCGGCCCTGGGCACCATTTTGAATTGTTGGATCAAGTTTTTCGGGCTTGGTCCTTTTTTATGATATAATTTTTGATAGTTGGAGGATTACATATGAAAGTATTAGTTGGTTTAAGTGGTGGAGTTGATTCTGCGGTTGCAGCTTATTTATTAAAGAAACAAGGGTATGATGTAACATGTTGTTTTATGCGTAACTGGGATAGTTTTGCGAATAATGATATTGCGGGAAATCCTACAATTAAAGATGATACTTGTCCTCAGGAACAGGATTATTTAGATGCACTTGCGGTTGCCAATCATTTGGATCTTCCTTTGCAGCGTGTCGATTTTATTGAAGAATATTGGGATAATGTATTTAAGACTTTTTTAAGTGAATATGAAAAGGGGCGCACGCCAAATCCGGATATTTTGTGTAATAAATATATTAAATTTGATTCATTTTTTGAATATGCTATGAAACAAGGGTTTGATAAGGTGGCTACAGGGCATTATGCTTCCAATGCTGAAGAGAATGGCTTTACGTATTTGACGCGTGCCAAAGATCAAAATAAGGATCAGACTTATTTTTGTGTCAGGTTGAAAAGAGTAAGATTGCCAAAACAATTTTCCCTTTGGCAAATCTTGAAAAGCCTGAGATTCGTCAGATTGCGGCTGAATTAAATTTGGAATCTGTTGCCACTAAAAAGGATAGTACGGGTATTTGTTTCATTGGAGAAAGAAACTTTAGACAATTCTTATCAAACTATCTTCCTAGTAAAGATGGAGATATTGTGGATGTAAATACAGGTAAGTGATTGCTCGTCATGTGGGTGTTTTATATTATACGATTGGACAGAGAAAGGGCTTGAATATTGATCATGAAAAGGGTCCTTGGTTTGTGGTTGGTAAAGATGTTGTAAAGAATATTCTTTATGTATGTCGTACAGATCAAAGGGATTTATTATATTCAGATTCTTGTATTGTGAAGGGGATCAACTGGATCTTGCCAAGTTTAGACCAGATTCCTACAAAGTGTACTTGTAAGTTTAGATATCGTCAAAAGGATCAGGATATTGAAATTGAAAGATTGGACGATACAAGTGTACTTGTGAAATATCCACAAACAATTGCATCTGTTACTGAGGGTCAGGAAGCTGTATTCTATGATGGTGATAAGTGCATTGGTGGTGGTGTGATTGAAGAAGTGTTTAAGGATGGCAAGAATTTAAATCAGTTGATTATGGAGACGGCCAATGGATATCGAGGCTAAGCTTGAATATATCATCTTTGAAAATAAGGCGAATCATTATGTGGTGGCTGGCTTTTCTGAATTAAAGACGTATCATCATTTCACTGCGGCTGGACGTATTGAAGATCCAATTGAAGATCAGGAATATGTGCTTGAGGGGGATTATATAACGCATCCTAAGTATGGGGAGCAATTTCGTATAGATATGGCTAAAAAGAAGTTGCCGGATAATTCGGATGCGATTATTCATTTTCTTTGTGGCGAAAATTCCTACGATTGGAAAGAAGACGGCGGAAAGTATTTATGATGTCTTGGGTGAGAATTGTTTAGAGAAGATTCATAAGGATCCTAAAATTTTAAATGAAGTGCCAAATCTTTCCGAAAAAAAGATTGCGATCATAAAAAAGGGAATTCAGGAATTTACGGGTTTTAATGAGCATATGCCAAATTGTTGAAGTATGGTTTGAGTCCTAGACAAATTCAGATGTTATTGGATACATATGATAATGTGTTGGATGTGATTGAAGAGGATTGTTTCAAACCATATTATGAAGTATATGGCTTTGGTTATAAGACGGCTTTAAAACTCGCAAGTGCTATAGGTTTATCGAATGAGGATCCAAGACGCTTGGATGCCTATATTTATGAGTTGGCTAGACAATTATCTATGGCAACGGGAAATACGTATATTACGTTTGCGACAATTTTTTCAAATGTGCAAGGTGTAAGTGAAGAATTGATTCATGATAGTATTGATCGTTTGGTAGCTATGCAGTATTTGTATGTTGAAAATACGCGTATTTATCCTTTTACTTTGCATGAAGATGAGGTTGTGATTGCCAAAGAATTGAAGAATCATTTGTTTGAAGTGGAAAGTGTGGATGTTCAAGATCGTATCCAAAAGGTGGAGTTTTCTTTAGCTATCACATATGATCAAGAACAAAAGGATGCGATTCAATTGTTCTTTGATCGTTCCTTTATGATTTTAACGGGTGGTCCAGGTACTGGAAAGACAACAACGGTAAAGGGAATCTTGGAAATATGTAAAGAAGTGTATCCGGATAGTAAGATTCAGCTTTGTGCACCAACAGGAAGGGCTTCAAAGCGCTTAGCGCAATTATCTAATTGTGATTCAAGAACGATTCATTCTTTATTGCAGTGGAATTTGGAAGATAATTCCTTTGGTAAGAATGAAGAGGATCCTTTGGATGTAGATTTCATTATTGTAGATGAGTTTAGTATGGTGGATACGCATTTGTTTGCCCAATTATTAAAGGCTTTGCCAAATCGTTGTCGAATTCTTTTGATTGGGGATGAAGATCAGTTAGAGAGTGTTGGTCCAGGTAAGGTTTTGGAGGATTTAATCAAATCCAATGTGATTGATACTGTACATTTAAAGAAGATTTTTAGACAATCAAATGGCTCTGGTATTGTAACTTTAGCAAAAGAGATTCGTGAAGAAACAACTTGTCATTATGAGGATGGGGTAGAGTTTATTGAGCGAACGACACCAAAAATCATGGATGCGCTTATTGATTATGTAAAGGATATGGATCTAGATTCAATGCAGATCTTAGCACCTATGTATAAGGGGGTAGCTGGTATTGATGAGATTAATCGTCAGATGCAGGTCTTGTTTAATCCAAAGAGTCCACAAAAGAATCAGATGAAGGTTGGAACAACGATTTTTAGAGAGAATGATAAGGTTATGTTGTTGAAGAATCTTCCGGATGATGATGTCTATAATGGTGATATTGGTACGATTGTAGAGATTGATACGAAACGAAATGTAATCTCAGTTGATTTCGCAAACAATGTGGTTGACTTCTCTACGGATTTTCTATATTACCTAAAGCATGCGTGGTGCATTAGTGTACATAAATCACAGGGTAATGAATATCAGAGTGTATTTTGTATAGTGGATGTGAATGCGAAAAATATGTTGGAGAAACGTTTATTGTATACGGCAATTTCTCGTGCTAAAAAACAATTGTATATTATAGGAAATAAACAATTATTTGAGACACAAGTTAAGTTAAAACAGAAAAGGGTGCGTCAAACGACGTTGCAGGAAATGATTGAAAATTTTAAATAGAAACCAAAAAATTTTTTAGTCCGATTAAAAACGGAAAAGAACTGAAAAAAACTGTGATTATTGTATAATGTACAGAGAGTACCGTGTGGCGGCACGTAAAAGCTGTACTGCACTTGGAGCAGGGTAAAGTGTCCAAGACATTTAGATATTCTGTAGGATATCGCGCCCGCATCGGGGAGAAAAGATGAGTCTAGGTTGGAGACTTAAAAGTTCCAACCACGTAATACAGATACTCTGTAGGGTATCGCGGCTGACAGCCAGCAGAAAACCGCTAGTATTGTTTTTGAAAGTGTTAGATGATATTAGGTCTAACACTTTTTTGTATATTAAGATTTTGGTTTTGGAACAGAGAAATACCACATGTGAAATAGCACTAAAATATCATAAAATATGGATTATCAGGAACGATAAAAAGGACTATCGTAATATACTTTAGAATTTTATATTTATATAAAAAGGCTGACAAGTACGTGGGATTTGTCAGCTACAAAAGTATGAATTATAATAAATGATCTTCATGAATTAGTAGTATATTTGGGTTTTCCTTTGCGATATCGAGCATACGTTTTGTAAAACCACTTTTACTAAATAAGCCATAGATAACGTTATATTTTGGGAAAGATTTGCGTATTTCTGCGGCGTTATCTACTTTTTCTTTTAATGTAAAGTATACGGGGGCATCTACTGGTTTTGTATGATATTTACATTCTCCAGCAAAAACTTGTTTATTTTGATGGTCTACAGACATGACATCGATTTCTGTATCTCCATCATAATCATTTAACCAATAAGATCCAATGCGTGATGGTACAAATGAAATTGCGTTGTTACTGCATAGTTTTGCGAAAATGTCCTTACAGATATCTTCATAAGCAAAGGCAACAAATTTTTCTTTAAAATCTTTATGAATTTCGTCTAGTACAATTTGCATATTGTCTAATTCCAATTCACCTTTGTAAGGGTAGACATAGCAAAACCAAAAACGAAGGAAATTATCTGCAATGAAATACAATCCTTTACGTGATTTTTCTGGATTCTTTTCTGTGATTGGTGTTCGTTTTTCAATGAAACCAAGATCCGAAAGTGTAGATAGATAAGGTGTAAGTGATGAAGATTCTTGTCCTAATGCACTTGCAATTTTACCGAGTTTATGATTGCCGTCTGCAATTGTCTTAATAATTGAAAAATAGTTTACGGCTGTTAAGGATTCGCTTTTTAATAAAAAATTGGGTTCTTCATATAAAAAGCCATTCTTAGAAAAAACGGCATCTTTAAGCTGTTCTTCTAAAGGTCTTCCGTCTTCAAAAAACTCCAAATATTTTGGTACACCACCAGTTAGAGCAAATTGTTCTACGGCTTGTTCAAAAGGAAGATTTTGTGTTTCATAAATACTAGTGAATGGTAATGGTGTCAAACGCATTTGTGCTGTTCTACGACCATATAGTGGGCTATCATAAGAAAGTGCATGTTTTTGCATCATACCAATCAAGGAACCGGACAGAATCAACATCACGTTACTGTCTTTTAAAAATTCGTCCCATGCATTTTGTAGGATCGAAGGGAATGCTGAATTTGTTTTTACTAGATATGGAAATTCATCAATGACAAGGACTTTCTTTTCTTCTGGTTTATAGTCCGCAATTAGTTGAAATAAATCCAACCAATCTGTAAATTCTATTTTTTGTAGCAATGTGTTTTTTGTAGTACGAGCTATAACATTAGCAAGTCGTTTCATACTTTGGCTTTCTAATTCCTCGGTCGCAAGATAATAGAATGCAGTTTTATTCTTTAAGAACTCTTTGATCAGTGTTGTTTTTCCAACACGGCGTCGTCCATAAATAACCACAAAGCTACTGTTACGATTATATTCTGTATTTAATGTATGCAATTCGTTTTTTCTGCCTATGAACCTCATGATTACTCTCCTTATGATAAATCAACTTATGATAAACTCGTTTATATTATATAATCATAAGGTGATTAGTCAAGTTTCTTCATATAAGAAAAAGCTGACAAGTATGTGGGATTTGTCAGCTTAAGTTGGTTACAAGCTAAGGATTAGTACTCAGCCAATTTCATTATAACATCTAAATGCAAAAAAATAGAGAACTAGCTATGTTTAGTTTTTGGGAAGGGCTAGTCCTCATGTCGAAAAGTGTTAGATGTAAAAGATTGGGCATCTTTAATTTTTATCTAACGGATAAATTATAACATAGCTTAAAATGAACACAATAGCAAAATATAACTAAAAGTATTTTAAATGCATTAAAAATGATTAAATAATATACAAATTAAATATGAAATATAACCGTGTAATTATTTCTTTATTTTATCGTGACAAATGAAGTTTGTGTTGTTATTATACTTGTAAGGGTTTACATGAAATTCGGGGTATAATATGAAATTTTTTAAGCGTCAAAAGAAAGATAATATTGAATTGGATGAAGTGTATAGGTTGCTTAGAGGATACTATAGGTGTTCTGCAGATGAGGGTTATCCCTTTTTGTTTATGAGCGATGATTTTTTAAATACTTTACATTGGACGCAAAAAGAAATTGAAACTAAATTTGATAATAAGTTAGTGAATATGTTACATCCTGATGATAAAATTCATCTCGAAAAGAATAGAGATTCTTTAAGAAATCCATATAAGGTTGGTACTTGTCAGAATGTGGTTTTTCGTTTGAAAGGTAAGGATGGGTATCATTGGGTATCGGATTGTTATTTGGCTTTAAAACAAGATTCCACATTTTTCTTCCAGGGAAATATTACGGATGTTACAAGTTTTATGTCAGATAAAGAAAAAAGGGTTGAGGAGCGTAATCAAATGCTTACAGCACTGACAATGGAATATTCGACTGTGATCATGGGTGACTTAATGGAGAATACGATGGTTGTCGTTAAGCATGATGGCAAGATGTATAATTATAGAGTGTTTGATGATTTTTCAAGTGAGGATAAGATGAATTATACACGTTGTTTACGTGATTTCTATGATCGTGTATTGGTAAAAGAGTCGTGTAAAGATTTTATGGATATTTTATCTCCCGTTCCTTTTATGAATGCACTTCTTAAAAATGAGACGGTAGAATTGCAGTATCAGATTTATCCAAATTCTAATGGATATGAATCTTTATATGCAAGAGCAATTCGTTTATATGATGAAAAGCATCATTTTCGTTTTGTGATGGGATTTCGTCCAATGGATGAGGTTCGTAAAAAGGAAAATGTTTTAGAACTTCAAAGAGAGATTATTGAAGGAATTAGTAAGGATTATTTTTCTGTACTTTTAGTGGAGTTAGATCAAGGACAAATCTATTCGTATCGTGAAGCGGGTAGTAATGGTAAGCGTATTGCGGATTTTTGTCGGTCTTATCATGATCGTTGGACTGAATTGTTACCGCTTATGCCAAGGATTTGGTTTCGGATGCTTCAAGAGAAAATTTTTTTAGAGGAACTTCCTTTGAAAAACTGAAATCGACCAATGAAGACTATTCCTTTACTTATGAATATATGTCGGATGAGGGTGTTTTATATTATCAGGCTCGTGTTTCTTATGTAAAGAAAAAGGATCGTACTAGAGCGGTAGTGATTGGTACAAGAGATATTGATGATTTGATTCAAAAGGAGCGTCTTCAAAAGGAACAGTTAAGAAAGGCTTACATTCAAGCTGAAAATGCGAGTAAGGCCAAGACGGATTTCTTAAATAGTATGTCGCATGATATTCGTACGCCTATGAATGTAATTCTTGGATATAATCAATTGATGAAAAAGAAGCTTTCAGATCCTGTTTTGGTGGATTATCAAAAGAAGATCGAGCAATCGGGGAATTTATTACTTTCGATTATTAATGATGTATTGAATATGGCGCGTATTGAAAGTGGTAAAAGTGTGTTAGTTGAAAGCAGTGAGTCCATTGTGGATATGGTTGAAGAAGTATCGAATGTCTTTGGTGCTATGGCCAAAGAAAAAGAGATTGTATTCGATACAAAAATGGATATAAAACATAAACAAGTGTTGTGTGATAGTACGAAGGTGAAGGAAATTTTAGTGAATTTGATTGGCAATGCCATTAAATATACACCAAATGGTGGTCATGTCACAGTGGATATAAAGGAATTTGAATGTTCAAAAGAGGGTTATGGTACATATCAAATTCAAATCATAGATACGGGTATTGGAATGAGTGAGAGTTTTATTCCAACTCTGTTTGATGCATTTACACGTGAAGCAACAGGTGACATTATTGGTACAGGGCTTGGTATGCCTATCGTAAAAAAACTAGTAGATATGATGGGTGGTACGATTGATGTTGAGAGTAAGCTTGGTAAGGGTAGTACTTTTACAATTACAATCGATCATAAGCTTGGAAATGAAGAAAAAGATAAAGTGAAACAAGAGGATCTTGTAGTTTCTAAGCATTCTTTAGAAGGTAAACATGTATTACTAGCAGAAGATAATGAATTGAATGCTGAATTTGCGAAGATTATATTAGAGGATTGTGGCTTACATGTAGACTTGGCAAGAGATGGTTTGGAGTGTGTTGGTAAAGTGATTCAAAAACCGGTTGGTTCGTATGACTTTATTTTAATGGATATTCAAATGCCAAATATGAATGGGTATTTAGCTACACAAAAAATTAGGGAGATTCCAGAAAAGAATACGATTCCAATTATTGCGATGAGTGCGAATGCGTTTGATGAAGATAAAAAGCAAGCACTTAAAGCGGGAATGAATGGATATATTTCTAAGCCAATCGATATGGATAAGCTTCAAAGTCAAATTATAGAGATTTTAAAAGAGAAAGCGGGCCAATAGCTCAATGTCTTTAAATTAAGAAAGCATGAAAAAGAGAGTACATTTTATTATTTTGTATTCTCTTTTTTAATTCTTCAAATGCGAAAGCAAAATCATTATCATCATAATTCGATAAAAAATATATTTTGTTGGAATCATTTGATTCTACAATAGTTACTCCATAATTTTTTACTAATCTTGATAGTCTCCATAAATTAGTATTTTTCAGTGTTAATGCTTTTGTATGTATTAATGCACCATCTTTAAAGGTTTCAATTTTATCAATTAAATCAACAATCTGATTTCTATACATGTCCATAATATTAGATTCAGAATCTTCAACACGCCAACTGTTAAAACTAAATGATGAATCATTTTTTTGCACCATACCTATATTCATCCCCTCATTAAAATCAGAAATTAAAATTTCAGTATTAAATACTCTATTATCATTTCTTGCGTCTTTGTTATAATTAACAGATCTGACTACTCCTCACCGCAAGCAGTGAGGGTTCTGAACTGACAACATTATGCAGCAATCGTACATTATTTTCAAACTTTGGATTCCTGTCTTTCTGTTGGAGCAGTGAACTCTACAATCAAGCACTACATTTAGCACATTAGCGATTGTTTTCTGTATCTCTACATGGAAGTATAGTCAATCTCCCATTTTAACATGTATTTAATTTACTCTTATTCCACTGTTCATGACTTTGATTTGATTCATTTGGATATATTCAAAGGTTTTTCAGTTGTTTTTTCCATTCACCAGGAAGGGTAATATTGATCTGAACATTGTTCGTTCTAGGTCTAGCCATGATATCAACTCCGACCTATTTATACATATATTATATATTTTTAATGCGCATTATACAATGCAAAAAGTGCTTCATCTCCACAGCAAGCTATGGAGTTTTCGCCACTTAAATATAACTAAAAAGACTTGACCAGATTTTGTATAAATTCTGTAATATTTATGAACAAACTCATCTAAAAATATTTGAGCGCTTTCTTGCAAAAATGATAGATCAATATTCCACATATTATAACCTTTCCTAATAATATGCAAAAGAGGCACATAAAGTGCCTCTTTTGGATGACCGTTGTCCCTGTATTGTTTTTTTTAAAAGGGCCCAGGGTGACGATGGCGTCATCAGCGCTCCAAGTCTTTACTTGATATTAAATCAAATATTCCTCGCCTTTTTATTTTGACTATATTATAGCGCATATTGTAATTTATTTCGACCAATGAGATTTAAAATTTTGTAGTTTTTTTGTAGTTTGTGGAGACTTAGTTCAACTTAAATAGGAAACTGGATATGCAAATTACAAGCAACCCAGCAATAAATAGTATATCACTATATGTTTATATGGACAAAGATATAATATATGCTCCACAATATGATACAATGAAAATGATAACAGGAGTGAGTAATATGTGTTGTGATAGTGTCATACAATGTTTAGAAAAAGAGAAGGTTTCTATACTTATAAAAGATCGACATACATGTTTAGATTTGAATGATAGTAATATGTATGTTTTAAAGAAGGGTATTGTTAAAGTGAGTTTGATCATGCAAGATGAGCGTGAATTCAATATTACTTATTTACAAGGTCCGGATGTGGTGAGTTTGTATTGTGATTGTTTGACACAGTTTAGAGATTGCCTTCCAAAGATTCGTATTGAAAGTGAACAAGCAGAGTTTTATTGTATTTCAAAAAAAGAATTCTATAAGCAAGTTAAAGAAGATGCGAACCTTCAAAATTATGTAAATACATACTATCGCAATCGATTAAAACTAGCCTTCACAAGAGAACAAGTGATGATCATGAATTCAAAGGCAGGTGCGGTATGTTCTTGGTTATATCGTTTGGCAAGTTTATTTGGCATTCAAACACAAAAGGGTATATTTATTGATTTGCAGGTCACAAATGAAGATATTGCGAATTTTTGTGGGATTACAACACGTAATAGTGTGAATCGAGTGATTCGTGGTTTAAAAGAAAAGCATATCATTCAAGTAAAGAATAATCGAATTATTGTTTTAGATATGGACTATTTAAAGCAATTCACAAAGTAGGGTAGTTGATAACTATCCTTTTTTTATAAATATAACCAAGGTTATTTATTTGTATAAATTAGTAATTGATTTGCACATTTTAGTCGATTTTTCTCGGGGGGGGTACACATCCATATATAGAAAAATACTATAAGTAAAGCATAAATAGAGTGTACCACTTAAGGAGCCTCGTAAGGAGCCTCGTTGAAAACGTATACAATGAGGCGTATAATGGCCTCGCTTAATTGTGTGAACATAAGAATTTAGTTAGATTTGCTTAAGATAAAGTAGAAATGCATATATTATCTTAACATAATCTTAATGTGTAGATAGGGATATGGAGAAAAAGGATTTAAGACATTTAAAGCGAAAAGAGTTGATTGACCTCATTGATAAGATGCAAACAGAAAGTGATCTTGTATCTAATGTTGAGGTTAAAGAAGAGCTTGGTCGTTTAAAAGAGAGAGAAAAGTATTTAAAGCATTTACGTAAGACTTTGAGTGTGCTTGTCGTTGTGGCTGCCATTTCTGTGTTGGTGGCAACACTGTGGATGCCTGTATTAAAGATTTATGGTTCGAGTATGAATCCAACTTTAGAAAATGGGCAAGTCGTGGTATCTATAAAGACAAAGAGATTAAAGTCGGGAGATGTTGTAGCATTTTGGCAGGGCAACAAGTTGTTGGTAAAGCGTGTTATTGCGGGTCCTGGTCAAAAGGTAGATATAGATGTGAATGGGAAAGTGTCTGTGGATGGTAAAGCTATTCATGAATCGTATGTAGATAGTGAATCATTAGGTAATACAGACATAGACTTTCCTCATCAAGTAGAAGAGTCTCGTTGGTTTTGTATGGGAGACAACCGCGAGAGTTCGATAGATTCTAGAAGTGCTGCAATAGGGGATATTTCAAAAGAACAAATTGAGGGTAAGGTATTATTTTCAGTTTGGCCTTTGAACAAAATAGGTATTGTGAAATAAACAGAAAGTAGGTGTGATTGTGCAAGAGTATTTAAGGCGTTTATTAAAAGACAAAGCGCGCTTAAGAAAATGGAAAAGGATCATGATAGCACTTCTTGTATTGTGGTTGTTTGTACGGTCTATGCATTATCTTTACCAGCTCAAACAATGACTTGCGATAAGGAAGAGCATACACATACTGCAGAGTGTTATGATGAAAACAATGAATTGATTTGCGAAAAGGAAGAGCATACTCATAATGAGGATTGTAACAAACAAGAAGAAGTAAATGAACAAGAAGAAGTTGTCAAGGATGAGCCAGAAACAATAAATAATGAACAAGTATCTCAAGAAAGTGAAGAAGAGACAACAACGACTACAACTACAGAAACTACAAAACAACCTTTTGATTTAAGTTCAGAAGCAAATAAAGATAAGATTACATCCGTTGTAATGTATTACAAAGATGAAAATGGTACATGGAATAATTTGGAGGATGGAAATGCTAATCCAAGTAGTACGGAACTTTATTTGAAAGTCGAATTTGATAAAATTAATACAAAAGAGTTATTAGAACAACATAACGGTATACTTGTATACAGTCTTCCTGATTTTATGAGGGATTTCGAAAAGGCTGGAAATGGCAATCTTTTAGCTGGAGAAAGGAATATAGGAACGATTGAAATTGAAAATAATCAAGTGAAGGTTACTCTTAAAAAAGACTATCTTAATGAATTAGTAACAAATTCAAGTAATCAACTAGATGGTTCATTCTATGTGAAGGGTCAGATTGATTTAACAGAAATAAACAAGAGTGATGGAAAAGCTACACTGACTGTTGGAAAGAAAACAGTTATTTTAGATTATGGCAAGGAATGTATAGAAAAATTTGGTAGTGTAAAAATTGATAAACAAATATCCAATGTGGATAAAGTAAATAATTATTTAACTTATACAGTGACAGTTACAGCTGGTAAGGATGGTTGTAAAGGTTTGTATGTTGTTGATAAGTTTACTTCCAATGCCAATTTGGTAAGCTATGCAGGAAATATTAGTTCGACAGAAACAACATTAACTAGTAATGATAATAAAAAAGATCCGTTTGAAATGCTAATTGAGGCAAGTCATGGAAAAATTTATAAAGCGGAAATTCCAGATGCTACAACAAAAATTCCTAAGCCGGGTGCAAGTGAAATCAAAAATCCTTGTATTGTTTGGAATATCGGAAATATGGGTCCAAATGAAAGTCGTATGCTTACTTATTATGTGAAGCTTAATGACAAAGAAAGTTTAAAAGATAAACCAATAGATAATAGTGCATCTTTATATTCAAAAGGTTCTACAGATACGTATGATAAAGGTTCAGAAAAGGCTTCCTTTACTCCTACAATAGTTTATAGTTCATTCGAGAAATATGTAGATGGAACCATCAAAAGAAATTCGGATGGGTCATATACAATTCCGTTTAAGTCATTGATTTCTATAAAAAAGATGAAAGTAATTATACGATTAAGAATCTTCAATTTTACGATTATTTGAAACATAATATGAATACAGAAATAGATGCTGATTTATTACAATATATTCATTTTGATCGAAATTCATTCAAATTATATATGAATAATGATAATAAGCCTGTTGATTCTTCACAATACAATATAAAGTGGTCAACTAAAACAGATAATACAGGTTTTCAAGAGTGGGATGACAAAGTTAATTTTAGAAGTTTTGTACTATCTGGAAACAAGGATAATCCAATTAATTTAAGTCCAGGTGAGAGTTGTTATATTACATATAACGTTATTGTGAAACCTGAAGCCTTTGCGCAGATGCATACGGATACTCTACATACGTTTAATCGTTTTATCGCACATGCAGATAATGTGGATAAGAGAGATGATTTTGCGGGTGGATTTGAGGCTTGGAATTCTATTGCTAACATTAAAACATATGAATGGAATGCAAAACAGGTAGAAAAAATCGCAACGACAACACCTAAAACAGAAACAATGAGTGGAGATAGATTTATCTACGAAAATAATGCAATTCAAAAGGATTCAACTTCAAATACTAGTTTTACTATTCCTGAGGGAAGTTATAAATATACGGTTGAAACAAATAAGACATTGAATGATTTTAATGTTAACGAAGTAACAATGACAGATACTTTAACTTCTAAACATATGAAGTATGTTGGTTATATGAAAGTGGAGGCTTTAGAAGCAGAATCCATTTCAAGTGATTTAAATAAAGAGAAAAACGATACATATACATTAAATAAAAATTATAAAACAGTAGATACAAAGTGGGTCAAGATAAATGGTCAAAATTCATTTAGCTTAACGCCTTCTAATTTGGGTTGGACTAATAAAAATTATGCGTATCGTTTTACGTATTATGCAAGGCCAGATGATTTAAGTACTTTTACAGAGACAAAGGTAAAGAATAAATTTACTCTTGAGGGTGTTGTTAAAAAAGGAACTGGAGAATTTAAATTTAAGCAAGAAGATGTTTCTAAAGAGACAACATTAACAATCAAGGGAAATTTAAATTTAACTGCGAACAAACAATCTTGGTACTACAAAGAACCAAACAAGGATTCGAATACTTGGACGAATGGTGAGCTTTATTGGGTAGTTGATATTGGTGGTGCTCAAATTAATAAGGGTATGGTATTTCGTGATTTGATAAAAACAGGTGATGGAATAACGGAATCAATTTTACGGGAAGGTTCTTTGGTGGGTATTTATAAAGGTACGCTTCCAGAAGGAAAGAACATTTCAGATTATAAAGACATAGAGGATTTAAAAAACAATAGTGGTTTAACTCCTATAGATGGTAAGTTTACATCTCAATTGAATGGTACAAATGAATTATTATTAACAGCTAATGATGATATTCAGCTTGGTAATGAAAAGGTTTATATGATTATAAAATCCGAACCTTCTGAATTGCCATCACCAACAAATAATCGTGATACAAAGACATATAAAAATAGTATTTATATTAAAGAAGATGGTGAATATGTTTCTGAAATACCTGCTGAAAAGACTTTATATACATCTCCAAAAATTTTAAAGGAGTTAGGACAAGTCTTTAAATATGATGGAACTACAGTTACAACACTTCAAATAGGTGCAGACAAAAAAAACAATGGAGATGCAGATCCTAACAAGATTGATACTAAGTTACTAGACAATAGTAAAGGTGTATTTATATCATGGGCATTTAAAGTGAACTATGATGGACAATTAAGTGGAGATTATGACGTAATAGATGATATACCAGATGGCATGGAATTTTCGTATATGCGAGTTAAGTGGCATGGGGATGAGGATGCTGCTTCAAAAGTTACATCAAAGACAATAGACAATCCTGGTAGTGATTGGGAATTCAGAGAAAATGATTCGCCAAATGATAATAAGAAATCTGAACATACAATTTATTATGTAAGTAAAGATAAAAAACGAACGATGATTCGACTGGGTGAATTTGTTTCGAAGAGTATAAGAGATAATAATTCAGTGGATGTACAAGTTGTTTGTAGAGTCACAGATCCACAAGTCTTATTGGGAGCTCAACCTAATAATTTTATAAATAAAGTTACACTTCAAAAAGATGGAAAAGATATAGCTACATCATCTAGTAAAGTACCTGTTCAATTGACTAAGACAGATAAAAATATCGATAAACAATTGGCAGAAACGAATGGACAGAAACTTAAATTTGAAATCAATACGAATCAGCTTGGTCAAACACTACCTACTAATGATAACGGTGAATTAACGCTTGTGGATAAGTTGGGTGATAATCTTAAATTGGATACAACTTCGGTTAAAGTATTTAATAGTAATAATGAAGAATTAACGAATTGTAAAAAGTCATATCAAAATAATATTTTAGAAATTAAGATTCCAAATAATATTCCAATCAAAATTACATATACAGCGACTGTAAATGCGAAGCCAGGGCACTCTGTGAATATCGCAAATACAGCATATTGGAAAGGTTATTCTGAAAATGGTGGTAAAACTGTACAAGAAAGTTATAGCTACAATGTAAGTGGAACAATTGGTGCTTCATCTGTAGTAAACTTTAAGCTTACAAAACAAGATGAGAATGATATAGATAAAGTATTAAATGGTGCAACTTTTAAAATAGAAAAGTGTACATTTGATGAATATGGAAAAATGACTACATCAGAAATTTCAACCCCAACTACAGGTAATGATGGAACCATTGCCCAGAATTTACAATATGATACGCTTTACAGAATAACGGAAACAAAAGTACCAGATGGTTATGTTCTGGATGATGAACCAATCTATATTTTGGATGTAAAAAAAGGTAATGAGAGTTATGTGGACACTGTAAAACAATATCTAAAGAATATAAATTTAGAAGTGAGTTATCAGGAAGAAAACTTTAGTATAGGTGTAACGAATCATAAGGGTGAAATTACTGTAGTCAAAAAGTTTATTAATGATGCAGCTGGAAAATCAATTAAACCTGTTAGTGGAACATATAGATTTGGATTGTATGATGACAAGAATACGCGATTACAGCCGATAAAAACTATTACTTATAGTGCAAATGACAATCCAGATAAATCCGTTAAGTTTGAGAATCTAGAATTAGATAAAACCTATTATGTTTATGAACTAGATGATCAAGGTAATCCAATTACGGATTCATCAAAAGAAGTAACAATAAACACTATGAATTATCAAGTGTTTTATGAAAAAAAAGGAACTGCTACAAGTAGTGCACAAAACGGTGATACGGTTATTGTTACAAACAAGAGCCGTACAAAAATATTACCTTCAACAGGTAGTATGGGAACCCTGATTTACAGGTTATTAGGAGCAACGTTGGTGGTTGCTAGTATAATATGCCTGTCAAATATAAAT
>ENA-OQCS01000456-OQCS01000456.1-human-gut-metagenome-genome-assembly--contig:-NODE-456-length-22728-cov-4.572541_pt1 | contig 22728 bp, 26 predicted proteins | sample MGYA00242757_ERZ504575 | MGnify/ENA primary metagenome ERZ504575 (study PRJEB26092, sample SAMD00036297) | human gut metagenome | host: Homo sapiens | study: EMG produced TPA metagenomics assembly of... | reverse complement strand
AAAAAAAGCGGCACAAGGCCGCTTCAATCATTTGCTCGCTTTTTTCTTCTTAGAGGCAGCCTTCTTTTTAGGCCGATCCGTTTTTTCCTCTTCTTTTTCCAGAGCCGGATAAAACCTGGTAGCTACCCTGCTCAAGATAGATAAACTCGCTTCGGAACAGGCCGATGCGCCCGCGTCGTTCTGCATGACAGCCGCAAGGTCTTTGATGTTTCCGATATTAGCATACAGCAGAATTTTCTGTCCGTCCAGTGTAATATTTTCTTTTCCCTTTAAGGTGAGGAGCAGTTTTTTCTTTTCCTCCTCCTCGGTGCGGCGCTTCTGCATGGCAGCAAGAGTCTCCTCGTCCGGATCAACATAGATGGTTCCGTCGGATCCGTCTACGATGCCGAGCTTTCCGTCTACGCTCTCATCCAGCGGAAGCGGTGTTCCGACCAGTGCCGGAATTGCCATGGTTCTCGCAAGGATGGCAGTGTGGGAATTTAAAGAACCGTGTACGGTAACAAAAGAAAGAACTTTATCTTTATCCATCTGTACCGTCTCAGACGGCGCAAGGTCATCTGCCACGATGATTGCCGGTTCATCGTTTAAGGATGCGTCGGTGTCGTCTCCGTTTAAGATGGAGATCAGACGCTCGGAAATATCCTTTACGTCTGCCGCGCGCTCTCTCATGTAATCATCGTCCATGGCAGAAAACATCTGCGCAAAGTTGTCGCCTGTCGTTGCAACGGCATACTCAGCGTTGACGCCCTGGCTCTTGATGATGTTCTCGACGGACTCATTGTAGCCGTCATCCTCCATCATCATCTGATGCACTTCGAAGATCGCTGCATTTGCCTCGCCGACCTCTTTGCATGCTTTTTCATACAGAACGCCAAGCTGGGCGATTCCTTTTGCCTTTGCTTCCTCAAACCGTGCCATCTCCGCATCCGGATTTTCCACTTTCACACGTTTTACCTGACGCTCATTCTTTTTGTATACGCGGATCTTTCCGATCGCAATGCCGGAAAATACGCTTTTTCCCTGATAAATCTGCATAAGTTTTCTCCACCTTTGTTCTCGATATCCGAATTTTCTGTCCAGACAGCCGGAGCGTGTTCAAAAAGGATTTCTTAGTTTCAGAAAGTTTTTCAAACACGCTCCTGCCGATTACTATATTGTAATTCTCCAGAGCCCCATCTCAATTCCGCTTACGCTCCATTTCGATGTGGCTTCTCGCCATATGGAATTCCAGAAAAGCACTCATTCATGCAAGCATGATTCGCACTTTTTTCTTCCATTCCGCATGGCTCTGTAGAATTACAAGTTCTCTTTCATGAAATTGCTGATTGCTTCGTATGCAGCATCTTCATCTGCTCCATCGAAGGTCAGGGTAACTTCTTCGCCCTGTTTTACAGCCAGTCCCATGATGCCGAAGATGGCTTTGCAGTTCATGGCTTTTCCGTCTTTTGCGATCTTGATATCACAGGAAAATTCTTTGACTGCTTTTACCAGCATTCCTGCCGGACGAGCGTGGATTCCTTCTGGATCTGTTACAACATACTTAAATTCTTTCATGATTTTTTCCTCCCATAGGATCTTTGATATTTTTATTTTACTTTGTTTTCTGTCTTTTTTCTCTCTTTTATGCAGCTTTTTCTTTAAAACCCCAAGCAGAACTGCGGATACCACTGTTCCGATGACAACTGCCACCAGATAAAGCAGCGCATTTCCCATAACCGGTACAACGAAGATGCCGCCGTGCGGTGCCATTAAGGTACAGCCAAATGCCATGGAGAGCGCACCTGCGAGGCCGGAGCCGATGATGCAGGCCGGAAGAACGTGGATCGGGTCTGCTGCTGCGAATGGAATCGCACCCTCGGTGATGAAGCGAGTCCCATGATGAAGTTGGTCGGACCGGATTCTCTTTCTTCTTTTGTAAATTTATCTTTGAACAGCAGGGTTGCAAGTGCAATCGCACACGGAGGAACCATACCGCCGATCATAACGGATGCCATAATGTCGTAGTTTCCTGCTGCGATGGCTGCTGTTCCGAATACGTAAGCTGCTTTGTTGAACGGGCCGCCCATGTCGATGGCCATCATGCCGCCGAGGATCATGCCAAGGATCAGCTTGCTGGATCCGCCCATGGAAGCAAGACCATTGTTCAGTGCCGTGTTGACGGTTCCCATGATCGGCTCTACAATGAAGAGCATCAGAAGTCCCATCGCAAGGATGCCGACTACCGGGTAAATCAGAACCGGCGCAATCTTTTCGAGTGCTTCCGGAAGTTTCTCACATGCTTTGCGGAGGCCAAGGATAATGTAGCCTGCTGCAAAACCGGCAACGAGTGCTCCAAGGAAACCGGAGGTTCCGCTCGATGCCATCATACCGCCGACAAAACCAAGGGCAAGTGCCGGCCGGTCGCCGATTGCCATGGCGATGTAGCCTGCAAGAACCGGGAGCATGAAGCCGAATGCCACGCCGCCGATCTGTTTGAACATCGCTGCAGCCGGGGTAATCGTACCGAAGTTTGATCTGGCTGCGGCATCAAGGGAGTTCATATCAACAAGAAGTCCGTCGATCAGGAATGCGATTGCGATCAGAATACCGCCGCCGACAACGAACGGAAGCATATGGGAAACACCATTCATCAGCTGGGTGTACAGCTGGTGGCCGATACCGCCGCTGTTCTTCTTCGTGCTTGCTGCGGCTGCCTGCGCATTGCTGCTCTTGTAAACCGGTGCGTTTCCGGACATCGCAAGCTCGATCAGCTCATCTGCTTTGCTGATACCGTCGGATACCTGGCGCTGGATAACTTTCTTTCCGTCGAAACGATCCATCGGAACCTGTGCGTCGGCTGCAACGATGATGCAGTCCGCATCGGCGATTTCCTGTGCAGTCAGCACGTTTTTCGCTCCGCCGGAGCCTCGTGTCTCGATTTTTACGAAGCATCCTTTTGCTTTCGCTGCTTTCTCGATTCCCTCGGCTGCCATGTAAGTGTGGGCAATACCGGTCGGGCAGGAAGTAACGGCGAGAATCTTCACCTGATTTTCTTTTGCTTCCACCGGCTCTGCAAGACGCTCATCTACGCTCTTTTTCTCTTCATCGGCGCGGTCGATAATGGCAAGGAACTCTTCCGGTGTCCTTGCGTTTCGAAGGCTCTTGGTGAACTCTTCATCCATCAGCATCATGGAAAGTTTACTTAAGACATCGAGGTGAACGTTGTCTTTCGTGTTCGGCGCTGCGATGAGGAACAGCAGGGTGACCGGCTCTCCATCGAGAGAATCAAAATCAACGCCGTTCGGGATAACCATGGCTGCAAGGCCCGGTTTGTTTACTGCATCACATTTTCCGTGCGGAATCGCAATTCCCTCTCCGATTCCTGTGGTGCTCTCTTCTTCTCTTGCGTAAACCTGTGCGCGGTACGCATCTTCGTCTGTGATCTTTCCGCTTTTGACCATCAGCGCTACGGCTGCGTCAAGCGTTTCCTGTTTGCTTTTCGGTGCGGCATCCAACGCAATACTGCGGATGTCCAGCAAATCTGTGATTCTCATGAGACGTCCTCCCTCTTATTTTGTAATCTGTTCGTAGACAGATGCAATTTCCTCCCGGGTTGCAAGGTTTTCAGAAAAAGCACTTGCACTTCCCGCTGCGATTCCCATATGGAACGCATGGAGGTAATCTTCTTTTCCATGTAGCCTGCCATGAATCCGGCTACCATCGAATCGCCTGCGCCGACGCCGTTGATGAGCTTTCCTTTCGGGGCCGGAGCTTCAAAGACCTCACCGGATGCGGCAACGAGAACGGCTCCTTCGCCTGCCATGGAAACCAGAACGTTCTGTGCGCCCTTTTCCTGCAGCTGTTTTGCATACGGAACAACTGACTCTCTTGTCTTTAATTCCACACTGAAAATCTCACCGAGCTCGTGATTGTTCGGTTTGATGAGGAACGGGTGGTACGGCAGAACCTTCATCAGCAGATCACGGGTCGCGTCTACGACGATGCGGACGCCCTTGCCGTCGAGCATTTCCATAATTTTCTGATAGGCATCATCTGCCATGGATGACGGGATGCTGCCTGCGAGGAAGAGAACGTCGCCCTCGCCGAGTGCGGAAAGCTGTTTCATCAGCTCTTCCACTTTTTTCTCCGGGATTTCGGGTCCCTGTCCGTTGATCTCAGTTCCGTCAATGCTCTTTAATTTGACGTTGATGCGGGAATATCCTTCTTCCAGCCAGATGCAGCCGTTTTTAATTCCCATCTGGTCGAGCCGTCCCGCGATTTCTTTTCCGGTAAAGCCTGCCAGAAATCCGAGCGCTGTGCTCTCAATTCCAAGGTTTCCAAGTACGGTCGATACGTTGATTCCTTTTCCGCCCGGAAGCATCAGCTCGGAGCTTGTACGGTTGGTAAGGCCGAGCTTGAAGTCTTCCACCGATACAATGTAGTCCAGAGACGGATTGAATGTCACTGTGTAAATCATATTTCCCTCCTGCTTTATTTTGATCGTGTTTGCTTTGATGAGCTTATTATATCGTCATATTCATTCAAAATCAATCATTAATATTTCATGAATTTTACCTTCTCTTTTTGTCGCATTTGCATAAGTTTAGAGTTTTATGACGGATTCCCCCGTTTTATCGCCCTGTTTTGACCGAGTTTGACTGATCGTCATCTTTTCTTCCTTGTCACGCATCGATCACTTTATTCTCTCCATTTCGGTCATTTTTTATCAGACACTTTCTGTTCTCATTTTTGTACTTACTTTTTCCGGATTTGGTACTAAAGTGAAGAGAAATCAAAAAAAAGAATTTCCAGAAGAGGTGATTTTATTTGAAACGATACTATATTCTTCACTATTTTGATCCCGCCAATGTGGGCAGTTTCTGCTTGTCTCACTGCTCGGCCTGATTCTGGTGCTTACCCTTGTGCTTCTGATTGCAAAATTGCAGATTCAGCGGCAGCTAAAAGAGGAGACAGAGGAAAAAGCGAAAAAAATACGCCGGAAGAAACACCAGCGCAGGCAGTATCAGATTGTGGAAGCTTTTATGAGCTGGTTTTCTCCGGCACTTCGATTCTTCTCTTCCTCTCCCTCTATTACATTATCGATGAGCGTCTGCCGCAGATTTCGATGTACTGGGAGAAATATCAGGATGTGGTGCTTCTTGTCTTTATCGTGCTCTCCGTCTTTCTGACGAGCTGGCTCGATGTGGTTCTGGTAAAGCTCACGCACCTTGACCCGGAGCAGAAGGCGTCGGTGCGGCTGATTTCGGTCTTCTATATTGTACTGATTCTTCTGTACATCCGCTTTATCTACGAGGACACGAATTATGACGGCCTGATTCTCTATTTCCTGACACTGACGGTCGGCCGCTTCCTGTATTTCGACTTTACGGTCAAGAGTTTTCTTGAAACGATGCGGGGCGTGTTGGAAAATCTACCGCTTCTTGTCATCATGAGCGCCTACTCCGGTTTCGTGTGCTGGTATGGGTTCCATGTCGGCTTTCTGCTGAAATCAAATGGTGTCATTTTGAGCACCTTTCTTGCCCATCTGTTTATGGACTGCTCGATCTTTCTGCTCCACAAGACAGGAATTTTAAAGCATGTGATACGAAAAATTTAAAACCGGCATTTTTTTACCAGCCATATATCAAAAGCTCTGCAGATCAGAATTTTGCATTTTCTGTTCTGCAGAGCTTTTCTTATTTAACGTTCTTTTTTACATGCCAAACAGCAGTGCAAAGCCATGTACGACAAAAGCTGCCAGCCAGGCGATCACACACTGTGAAACGACAACACCGGCTGCCATCTGCCGCCAAGCTCCCGTTTGATGGAAGCGACTGCCGCCACACACGGCGTATAGAGGAGGCAGAAAACCAGAAGGCTTAATGCGGAAACCGGTGTCAGGATTTCGGTCAGCTGCGCGGTCGTGCCGAACAGTACGGAAAGTGTGGAGACGACACTCTCCTTTGCCATAAATCCGGTTAGAAGGGCGGTCGATACTCTCCAGTCTCCAAATCCAAGCGGCCGAAAAACCGGGGCGAGACGGCCGGAGACAACGGCGAGAATGCTGTCCTTGGAATCCTCCACGACATTGAGATGCGTTCCAAAGGTCTGTAAAAACCAGATCACAATCGTGGCAACAAAAATGACGGTGAATGCCCGCTGCAGGAAGTCTTTTGCCTTATCCCACAAAAGCTGTCCGACATTTTTTTTGCCCCCGGCATGCGGTAGTTTGGAAGAGTACACGATACCGTCGGCGCGCATGCGATCGGGCGAAGTGAAGACTTCCTCGGTGGGAATGTTGGGGAAGAAGGGGTGCCCATCGGGCGTCTTGCCCTTGCCGCCGGCCCACTCGTGACCTTTCGTCATGCCAATCGTCAGATCGGTTCCATTTGCCGCGGTGTAATGCAGGTAGTCGAAACGATTGTCGTTCAGGAAACGCAGGTTCTTTTCGAATGCGGCGTCATGGAGTTCCCAGTCGCTCTCTGGGTCCTGGCCATCGGCGCGCGCGGTGTGCAGAATCGCATTCCACAGCTTATAGATTGCAACCTCATCGGCGTCTCCCGGGAACACCTCGTGCGCCCAAGCCACGACCGGAGCGCGGCGATGCACCACGGATTGATGTTGTAATCCAGTCCACGGCGGAAAACTTTGCACTGCGTATTCCTCGCCTTTGATGCCGCGGCCGGCTTGGCTGGATCGATGCCCTTGAGGGCCGCAGGATCCGCACCCTCGATAAAGACAAAGCAGGCACCATCCTGGGCCAAGGAATCCAGCTGCATGCGCTTCCACTCGGACGTCTGCTCAAAATAGCTTTTCTCGACATGCTCGTACGTGAGCCTCGTCACGGCATCATCGGCCCAAATGACCGTCACGTGGCCGGCGCCGGCAGCATAGGCCTCCGCGACCACCACGCGCGCAAACGGCGCGCACTCGACCGGAGACTGAACGACGACCTCCTGGCCGGGCCTGACGTTTACGCCCTTGCGGACGACCAGGCGCGCGTAGTTTTTAATCTTGGGCTCCAGGGCCTTCATGCCCTCCAGAGCCTCTTCGACCGTCAGGGCAGCTCGAATCATGTGCCACTCCATCTATCTATAGAACAGTAAAAAGGCGCGCCGCAAAAACGACGCGCCTTATATCTTAGCGATAAGTATGTATGCAAACGCTACTTCTTCTTGGAGTCCTTCTGGTCCTCCTCGGCAGCCGCGCGCTCAATAAGAGCGTTGAGCTTGTTCTCGGACATGCCCTCGGCCTGCGCGCGGTACATGTTGCGCAAGGGACGAATACGAGCGAAGTCATAGATAAAGTCGCCCAAAATGATGACGTAGGACAAAACGATGCCGACCATCTGGACAGGGCTGGACACCATGCCAGCGGGAGCGAAGTACAGCGAGGCCCAAATTGCCACGACGAGCACCATGCCAATGGCGAGCACAATCCACCAGATGCGACGGCGCTTGGTGTAGTCCTCGTCCTGCTTGAGGAGGATATTCGACACCGTATAGATGCGGTCCTCCTTGGCGCGCTGCTTGGCCTTGCGGGCGCGCTTCTCCTCTTTAGAGAGGCCCTCGAGGTTCTCGCCCTTCTCGAGCTCTTTGCGGCGTGCCTTAGACGAAGCCGGCACGACGCGAACGGAGCTCGCTGCTTGGCGGGCGGGCTTAGCAGATGCGGCAGACTTGCGCGCAACCCCGGTAACTTCGTGCGATTGCGTGCGCTTGTTCGTGGCGCTACGGGTACTCACTTATGCGTTCTCCTTCATGCTTGTGAACTGGAAGCCCGTGATGATCTGGAAGGCTCGCGATAGCGCTCGGACGTGCCATCGATGACCTCGGCGGGCAGGTGCGGGGTCTCCCCCGTCATATCCCAGTTGGCCTTGAGCCAATTGCGGACGAATTGCTTGTCGTAGCTAGGCTGGATCTTGCCCTCCTCGTAGCTGGCAGCAGGCCAGAAACGGCTGGAGTCGGGCGTGAGGCACTCGTCGATCAGCGTGACCTTGCCATCGATGACACCAAACTCGAACTTGGTGTCGGCAATGATGATGCCACGGGTCGCTGCATACTCGGCAGCAGCCTTGTAGATCTTGAGAGACAGATCGCGAATCTGCGTGGCGATGTCCTCGCCAACGATCTCGCAGCAACGCTCAAACGAGATATTCTCGTCGTGATCACCGATCTCGGCTTCGTGGACGGCGTGAACAGCGGCTCGGGAAGCTTGGAGGCCTCGGTCAGACCCTCGGGCAGCTGGATGCCGCAGACGGTGCCGTTCTCGTCGTAGGTCTTCTTGCCCGAACCGGTCAGATAGCCGCGGACGATGCATTCGATGGGAATCGTCTGGGCCTTCTTAACCAGCATGGCGCGGCCTGCGAGATAGTCACGATACTCGGCAAACTCCTCGGGGAAATCCGCCGGATCGATGGAGACGAGGTGGTTGGGGACGATATCGGCAAACTTATCGAACCAGAATGCCGAGATGCGGTTGAGCACCTCTCCCTTAAACGGAATCTCGTCGGGGAGAATAAAGTCGAACGCAGAAATGCGATCGGTGGCGACCATCAAAAGGTTTTCGCCGGCATCGTAGATATCACGAACCTTGCCACGGGAATCCGGACGACGCTCCATCGTTGTCACGTGAGTCACTCCTTACCTAAATACGACAGAAATGCGGGTTCTTTCCCGCATGTTTTCGCAAACTCGGAGCGGCAGGAACGCGGCCCCTCCTTCACCGAATAGCGAAAAGCTAGTGCTCCATTGTAGTAGATGCCGCGTCCGCCGTGTGCTCGCGAGGCAGATGAATCGTAAAAGTCGTACCCTTTCCAAGCTCCGACTCCACGGATATGTAGCCATGGTGACGCTCGACGATTTGCTTGGTCACGGCGAGGCCAACGCCCAGGCCGCCGGCTTCGCGGGCGCGGCTGGCATCTGCGCGCCAGAATCGCCCGAAGATGCGCGACAGGTCGTCCTTGGCAATACCGATACCGGTATCCGAAACGGCAATACTGACATGCTTGCGGTCACTGAGCACCGACACCACGACCCAACCGCCCTCGGGGGTGTAGCGCATGGCGTTGCTCATGAGGTTGATGACGCACTGCGTGATCATGTCGGGATCGGCCTCGACGACATCGTCGTGACCTTGGGTCTCGTCAGCAAAGCGCAAGCGCAGATCGCGGTCAACAAATAGGCGCTCCTGAGCGTTGACGATAGACCGCACAAAGGGAACCATGTCCACCGGTTCGAGATTGAGCGGCGCCGTGCTGTTTTCCATACGCGATAGGTCGAGCATCTGCTGCACCAAACGAGCCAGGCGGCGCGTCTCGGAAGCGACCGTCTCCAGATGCTCATCGTCGGTGGGATACACGCCGTCCTGCATGGCCTCGACCGTTGCAAGCATGGCCATGAGCGGCGTGCGAAGCTCGTGTGCGACATCCGAGGTCAGGCGCTTTTCGTGCTTCATATCTTTCTCGAGCGAGGTGGCCATCTCGTCAAAGGTCTCACCCAACTGATCGATTTCATCGTCGCCGCGCAAACCGGTACGAGCGGACAAATCGCCGTCGCGAATTTGCTTGGCTGTGCTGGTTATACGATGAATCGGTCTGGTAAGCATGCGCGACACGAACGATCCGATAACAACTGAGATGCAGACCGCAACAACCGCGGCAAGGGCCATGGCGTTAAAAGTCTTTTCCCTAAACGCAGAATCCGCCTTGGTGAGCAGGCATCGGAGCCGATAGCCCATAGCTTCACCTGTCCGACATGCTCGCCAGAAGACGTTATGATTTCGACGTTGGCAACGCTATCGGAGTCGGTGGGCGCCGACGAGACCGGGCTATGCGAGGCCTTTTTACCGCTCGAGCTGCTCGACGCCGATTCGCTCTCGCGCACATCGGCGGTCGCACTTGCCGAAGGCCATGAGTCGTCATAGACGACAACGCCCTTTTTGTTGACAACCTGCATACTCAGGTCGTCGGACACCAAGCTCGATGTCGCGACCGTGCGTAGCTCGCCCGCAGTCCAGTTGCCGTTTTCCTCGTACGACGTCGCAAGCTTTTCGGCGGCAGAATTGGCAATCTCGACGATATTGGAGCGCGTGTAATCCGAAAAGACGGTACCCCACACAACGGAGACAACGCCCACCAGCACCAATACCGTCATGAGCGACGTCAGGGCAAAAGCCAAGGCCATGCGCGAGGGATAGCTCATCGCTGGCCGTGAATCGGAACGAGGCGTGTTCCAACTTGCCTTGGAACCCGCCTCGTTCTCCTGCTTATGCTTTTGCCCAATTTCAAAGCGCGCAGGTGTCATATGTGATTTCCCTATTTCTCGTCCGACTTATCGGTCTTGGCCGGAGCCTCGAAGCGATAACCGACGCCGTGAACGGTGTAGAGCCACTTAGGCTTCTTGGGGTCGTCGCCCAGCTTGGCGCGAAGGTTCTTGACGTGACTGTCGATGGTGCGCTCGTAGCCCTCAAAGTCATAGCCGAGCACCTTCTCGACCAGCTCCATACGGTTATAGACGCGACCGGGATGGCGAGCAAGCGTGGTGAGCAGCTTAAACTCGGAAGCAGTCAGGTCTACTTCCTTGTCCTCGACCAAGATCTTGTGGCCCGAGATATCGATGACCAGATCGCCAAAGTCGAGCACCTCAACGGCGGGCTCGTCTGCCTGGTGAGCACGACGGAACAGGGCGCGGACGCGGGCGACGAGCTCACGCGGCGAGAACGGCTTAATCAGGTAGTCGTCGGCACCAAGCTCAAGGCCGATGATGCGATCCTCGATCTCGCCCTTGGCCGTCAGCATAATGATGGGGACATCCGAGGTGTCGCGAATGGTGCGGCAAACGCGCTCGCCGGGAATCTTGGGGAGCATAAGGTCGAGCACAACCAGGTCGAACTGGTGCTTCTCGAACTCCTCGATCGCAGACTGGCCGTCCCCGACGCCAACAACCCAGTAGCCCTCGCGCTCGAGATAGGCAGCGACAGCGTCACGGATTGCCTTCTCGTCCTCGACCAGCAGAATCTTTTTTGCATCTGAAGCCATAACACGGCCCCCCTGTCTCAATTAGCTAAGAACAAGCCCATTTTAACGCACCTATGCCCGCCGAGCACCGCTACAGTGCGGCGGCTCGCGGGCGGCACTCACAATTACAACGCGTTTATTCCCCCGTTGGCGCCCTTTTAACCCCTCGGCGCTAAAGAGAGAACAGGCGGGCGGTAACCGTCTCGGGAATTCCTTGGCTATTACGCACCGTGGCATAGGTTAAAAACGTATTCGATTTACCCGCCGTAGCTGGATAATCGCCATATTCGAGAGCGCGGTCGGGCGACAGCAGCGAACCATAGGTTTTGGCGGAGGTATCGATCAGAAAATGCGATGCCTGAACCTTAACCAGATATTTGCCTTTTCTGCCGGCAGCACACGCAAGCGCTCGCGCGACAGGAATAGGAACGTCCCATTCTCGTTACCGATATAGGTGCCCATGTTGCCTAGGTCCCCACGCCGCTATAGGTGGCCTCGATGGAGAACACAAACGTGTCGCCCATATATACGGCCTCGAAGGGAGACACCGATGAGGGAAGGACCAGCTGAGCCCTCTTGGTATTGTTGCCGTCCGTCAGGTCGATCGCCGTCATGCCGTAGTAGACGCCTCGTCGTTGCGCACACGCGGGGAAATGGTCAAGATGCCGTCACTCACACGCGGGGCGGATGCAAAGCGGCCCGTTGACTTCCAAATGGCCTCGGCCTTTGCCTCGTCGAGCGAGCGGCGGTAGCAATACGAGTCGTGACTCGTCTTATTGCCGCCTGCAGCAGGCATCTTGTACCAAATGACGGACGATTCGAACGCCGTAAACAGCGGCGGGTCGTAGTCCTTGCCGCCTCGGTCGAGCTCGACCACATCGCCGACAAGCGACGCACCTGCCGTATTTTGCGCATAGAGTTTCCATGATGCATTCGCAAAGTTCATCTCGACCCAAGCAAATACGCCATCGCCGGCGCGGACATCGTAAAACGAATACCCCGCACCTTCCACGGGATCCTCGACGAGCGTCGTGAGTGAGCCGTCGCCCAGGTTGAGCATGCCGAGCGTATTGGCATGCCGCGCCGATGCGGGCGCATCATCGCCGCGGCGTAATCACCGTCGCAGTAATACAGCAGCGTACCCAAAGGCAATGTCCATGAAGCTGCAGGCTCGAGGTCGATTTCGACAGCCTCGTACTCATCCGTAATCGAGACGATTTTTGAGTCATCTTTGATAACCTGCGGCTCGCCGGCGGCATCGTCGCTGGTGCCCGTTTTTTTCGAGCATCCGGCAAGTACCGTGGCAGCGCCCGCGGCAGCTCCACCGAGCACAAAGCCGCGGCGCGATATTCCGTTCTTGATGTGGTCGGCGATACCCATTAGGCGATCTCGGCGCGAGCGGCTCGATAGCGCGGGTAAGCTGGTCGGCGCAGGAGGTCTTTTTCATACCGCAGGTATTACCGGCGAGAACCTCGATTACGCGATCGGCAGGAGCACCCTCAACCAGCTTGGAGATAGCCTTGAGATTGCGTCGCAGCCGCCGGTAAACTCGACGCCCAGCACTTTGCTGCCGTCATCGGAAAGATTGAGGTGGATATTGCGAGAGCATACACCCTGAGGCTTGTAGTCAAAACTAATCATTGAGATCCCCTCTCAGAAAGAAATTTCAGACGTCTATTATCCCCGCCTGGCCCGACTTATTATCGTAAGCACCGATTCAACATCCTACGATGCATAGATAGTGGGGGCAAGATTAGCAGCCCGTACCCCGTGCGTGGACTGTGCGCTTCTCCCGATACATATTGTGGTCGGCGACACGATATACATCGGCCAGCGTATTTCCAGCCGTCTCGACGGTCGCCACGCCAATCGATGCGCTGACCGTCAGTGCCTCATCGCTTACCGCGGCAAGACCGAGACGAAGATCCTGTTCCAGCCCGAGCGCAGACTCGTTGTCAGTATGGGGGCAAACCAGCAAAAACTCGTCGCCGCCAACGCGCATCGGCAGGTAATCCGCACCAGCCACCCGCCGCAGCACGGACGCCGTCCGTCGCAGCAGTTCATCCCCCATCTCGTGACCGTAGATATCGTTGGTCCGCTTGAGATAATTGCAGTCCAACATAATCACGCTCACGGGCAAGCCCTCGTTTACCAGGCTATCTCCGCGCGATTCAAGGTAGTTGCGGTTGCGAAGCCCCGTCAGTTTGTCTTGGTATGTCAGCTCCTCGGCATGTTTGACCATCGATATGTTGTGCGTCGCCACGACGACCGACTCCAGCCGGCCTTGCTCATCGCGATGCTGGGGGACAACCTGTAGCGAGTACCAACGCCTCGACAATCTCGCACCTCGCAGCCAAGTACGGTACGCCCTCCATACGTTCGCGAAGCGTACTTATATCTACGAGTCCCACAACGCTTCGCGGCTTTCGGGGCTTACGACATCCCGGCAGACCGTGTCCATAAAGTCATATGCTCGCTGTGCTCGGCAAATATCTTCGCTATCGTCGGCGACATATTGATTCCCTCGATCTCGAGGGTGTCGAGATGCAAAAGGAAGGTCGAATCGTAGATGGCGCTTATGGCATTGATAATGCCGAGCTGTTTATCCTTTTCGACCAAATTGCGGCGATCAACGATATTTCGAGCCAACAGTACCACGACCCAAAACGCAAGGCACACCAAGACGCCAGCGGCGACAAATGTGATCCTGCCAGACATGACCTCAGATTTGGGATACAGCGCAAACAGGCGGTAGTCCTTGTATGCCGCACGCACCGCGTACCATTTGTCTCCTCGATATTCGATGCGCGTTAGGCCATCGTCTTTCCACTCAACCCCTGCGCTGGTGAGGAATCGGGCGAGCGACACGTCAGCATCGGCGCTGTTGGATGAGACAATCTCCGCATCCTCCATAACAAGCACCGTGGGGCCCTGGTGGAAGGTGCTGTTCGAAAGCACGTCGGCTATGGCATATGAATAGTCGTCCGCTGGATCGGAAACAAATGAGCGGTATGCCAAGCAACGCCGTCGCCATACGGGATAGCGCAGACGGCAAAAACGACACCACGGCGCTCGACGACAGTTGAGTAGGTCACTTTGGAACCTTGATACATCGATGCGACCGGCGCACAGGCCAGCTCCTCTCGCCACAACATGAGCGGATCGCGACCATCGATGTCGTAGTGGGCAGCCATATGGCCATCGGAGTCCATGACCATCAGCCCCGAAAGGTTCTCGGCATGGACAAATTGCTCGATAAGATCGTCGTTAACCTCAACGCGATCAGAGGACAGGAACGTCGCAAACGATTCGATCGCGGCGAGCAAATCGTGCGTCTCTTCGGTTTTTCTCCCCTGTTCGTAGCGGTCATATTTTTCGCAAGCGTTTTCCAAAAACGCCATGGTTTCTTGGCCAAACCCAAGCGTTTTTCGAGGCAGCGATGGGTTCCAACCGTATACAACAGGCCTAACAAGACAGCGCTGACAATAACGCCGACAGCTATGACGGTCAGAGTCTTTCGACGCAAGCGGTGCTCATCATTTGTCATGGATTTGCTCCTTGCCCGCCCGTCGTCGCTCCTGTCTTGTAATTGCCCACAATACGGTCAATCGTGCCATCTCGGTCCATGGCAAACAATGCGGTATTGAGATCCTTTACGATCGGTCCTTCATAGCCGTCATCAAACGCGACGCCCAGATCAACCGTCATAACGTTGTCAGCGAACACGCGGTAAAGGCCGGGATACCGGGCGACAAGTCGGTCAAGCGGCTGAACGTCCGCCATCCAACAGTCGACATACCCTTTGGCGAGGGCGGCTTTGCAGAGTTCGGCAGAACCATACGATTTGATTTGCACGTTCGGCGAGATTTCCAGATCCCCTGCGAGCAATCGGCGTTCACTCACCGAGCCCGCAATTACCGCGATGGTCTTGCTTCCATCGAGATGCGCCAAGGACTTGATGCCACTCGTTTTCTTGGCGGCAACCGAGACCGTCACGGTTAGATACGGCTCGGTCCAGTAATACTTATCCTCGCGATAACAGGGAGAATAATCACACCACAGGCAATCGATATCACCGTTTTCGAGCAGCCGGTCGCGATCGTTCCAGTCAATATCGACAAACTGTGGCTTGAGCCCCGCACGCTCACACGCCTCGCGGGCGATGTCGATATCGATACCGGCGTAATCGCCCGTGGTATCGACATACACATAGGGGTCGTTATCCGTAACGCCGATTTTGAGTACCGGGAGATCTTTGTCGGCTTCATTCGAGGAGGAAGAACTGCTTCGAACGGTATACGTCAGGGCGGCCACACAGGCGGCAACAAGGAGCATGAGCGCAAACGAGACGATGGCGGCTCGCTTGATACGTCCGGGCACAAGCCTCCCTTCATCGAAACAGCAGTCGGATTTCATTGTATACCCGGGGCTGATGCGGCGATAAAAAAGCGCCTCACCCAAGATGGGCAAGGCGCCAAAGGTTGGAATGCATCCGCAAACAGCCGAATTAGGTTAACCCTACTCGAAGCTCACCTGCTCCAGGCGATCGAAGACCGTGTCGATGCGGGTGAGGAAGTCCCACGGATCAAAGATCTCGTCGAGCTTCTCCTGGCTGACGGTGCAGCGCGGATCGGCCTCGAGACGCTCCTTAAAGGTGGGACCGGAAACACAATCCTGCACTTCGTGCCAGGTGGCCATGGCGTTTTCCTGCACGATAGCGTAGGCGTCCTCGCGGGTGATGCCCGTGTCGACGAGGGCGAGCAGCACCTTGGAGGAGAAGATGAGGCCGCGGGTCTTGTTGAGGTTGGCCATCATGCGGGCGGGATACAGCTGCAGGCCGTCGATAACGCGGATGAGGCACTGGAACATGTGGTCGAGCGCAATGAAGCTATCAGCCTGGGCGACACGCTCGGCGGAGGAGTGTGAAATGTCACGCTCGTGCCACAGGGCGACGTTGTCGAAGGCAACCTGCGCGTTGGCCTTCACGACGCGCGACAGGCCGCAAACCTTCTCCATGGTGATGGGGTTGCGCTTGTGCGGCATAGCGGAGCTGCCCTTTTGTCCCTTGCGGAAGGGCTCTTCGGCCTCGAGCGTATCGGTCTTCTGCAGGTTGCGGACCTCGGTCGCGATGCGCTCGCAGGTGGCCGCTGTAGTGGCAAGCACGCCGGCGAGGTAGCGTGGTGATCGCGGCTGATGACCTGCGTGGACAGCGGATCGTGAACCAGGCCCAAGTGCTCGCAGACGTACTCCTCGACGAACGGCTCGATGGAGCTGTAGGTGCCGACGGCACCGGAGATGGCACCGAAGGCAACGTTCTTGCGAGCGTCCTCAAGACGATCGAGATCGCGCTTGAGCTCCCAGCCCAAGAGCCAAACTTCATACCGAAGTCATCGGCTCGGCATGGATGCCGTGAGTACGGCCGGCGCAGAGCGTATTGCGCTCTTCGAAAGCGCGGCGCTTGCAGATCACGCCGAGCTTCTTGACGTCCTCGATAATCAGGTCACAGGCCTGAGTAAGCTGATAGCACAGAGCCGTATCACCCAGGTCGGAGCTGGTCATACCATAGTGAACCCAGCGGCTAGGCTTGGGCTCGCCCTCCGGAACATCGGCGTCGATGTACTCCTTCATGTTGGTCAGGAAGGCGATGACATCGTGGCGCGTGACTTCCTCGATCTCGTCGACCTTTGCCTTCTCAAAGTTGGCATGGTCGCGGATCCATTGGGCCTCGTCTTTGGAAATACCGATCTTGCCGAGCTCCGCCTGGGCCTCGCAGGCCAGGACCTCGATCTCCTGCCAAATGGCGTACTTGTTCTCGAGGGAGAAGATGTGTCCCATCTCCGGGCGGGTATAGCGATCGATCATAGCGGCTCCTTTTTGGTTATTGGCACGTTGGTCGTAACTCGACTATTGTACCGTGCGCAGGCGCCCGTATGAGCAACGGGCATCAACCTAACATGTTGCAGATGGAGCGGTCATGAGGACGTCCGCGTATTTGCGAAGCAAATACGCACCGGCTTTAGGCGCCTGCCGGCGCCTTCGCCTGCTCGCTACAAACGCTTCGCGTTTGCTTTACGCTCACACCCTGGCGGGTTCAGTCCCGGCACTTATTGAAAAAGCACGCACCGTAATGGTGCCGTGCTTGTGCTTTTAACTGGAGCGGGCAACGGGACTCGAACCCGCGAGTGTCAGCTTGGGAAGCTGATGCCTTACCACTTGGCGATGCCCGCATATGTGGAGGATAGTATAACGCGGTTGTCTTGTTCGATACAAGGGTGACGATGCTTGTTTTAGCTGTGGAGAATCGTCCTAAAAACAGGCCAATTGTGAAGATAGGGACCTGTACGTTCTTCTATTTACCGTTGTCTACCTGCAGATTTATTCCATTATCTTTCATAGGCGCCATTTGTCAGATATCGGGCAAGCATTTGGTCAGGTTCCGGTACTTACCCGCATGAACCTTGGGGATAGCCTCATCCTACGCGCCGCGGCCTCCCCGTGCGGCGCACGAGGGATAAGGAGCAGCCATGTCCAACGCACCCACGCACTCTGTCCACAGCGCAATCACAGCAGGATCGCTGCTCCTAGCCCTCTTTTTACTTTTAGGCTGCATGACACCGGATGCCGCGCTCGCCGTCGACGGTTACGAATCGCTCGGATTCCGCACTATCAGCAATGAATGCGGTCCTTTTGGAGTTGGCAAATACGAGGCACAGGATTCTTCGACTGCCTATTGTATGAACCAGGACCGATTTGGCCCCAGCACACCGGGCGGACCCTGGCTCACCTACAATCAGGCTGGGTATGGCTCGAAGACGAATTCGCGGCCATCATCTGCCATGCTACCCCACCGCCACATCCTTTGGCGGGCATAACCTGTCCCCCGATCGAGCGCGCGCCGCAACCCAACTTGCCGTCTGGATGCTCAACGGCACCACCCATACCGACGGATCATTCTCATATACAACCGCCCAGGGCGTCACAAAGAGCGGAAACTTTTCCGGCGACAATGAGGTCGTTGCCGCAGCGCGCTGGCTCCACGACAGCGCCAAATCGGGAAGCATTAAAGCCGCACCGCATCGCGCACGGCGCTATTTGGGAACTGTGTCGGGCGGCAGCAAGCGTCAAGACATGCTCTACGTGCTCCCGGCCGTCTCCGCATCCTTCCAAAAACAGTCAGCCAACGCCGCCATCACGAGCGAAAACGATACCTACAGGCTCGACGGAGCGAGGTTCGACATCTATGAGAGCGCCGGCGACAAGCGTGTCGGCAGCATCCAGATGGACAGCAGCGGTCGCGCACAGGCGACACTTTTGCCCAATACGGCATATTATCTGGTCGAAACCAAAGCTCCAGCGGGTTATATCCCCAGGAGTGACCGCATCGCCTTTTCCACCGGCAATGACGGCGGGGAATGTCGTCATCGATGAGCAGCCCGGTACCATTACCCTGCGCATCGCAAAGGTCGATGCGCGACAGGGGCAGGTCCTCAAGTCGGCGCGTCACTTGCCGGCGCTGAGTTCACCTGCGTCTCACAGTCTACCCCGGGCTGGTCGCACACCCTCACGACGGATGAGGACGGCCGGGCAACACTTACCGACATCCCCCTGGGCACCTTTACCATCTATGAGTCAAGAGCTCCCGAGGGCTATCTGCCCTCCGATGAAACCTGGAGCTACACCATCGGTGCCGATCAGCTCGGAGACGCGGGCGCGTTGAGCTCGAGCGCGCATCCCCAACATCCCCATGCTTTGACCTCGAAATTTCAAAGTTCAAGGACTGCGGTAATAGTGACGAATCTGGTGTAGAGCAGCCGGCGGAAAGCGTGGTCTTTGAAGTGGTAAGCAACACTTCGCAGCAAGTTGTTGGAACGCTGACCACCAATATCTACGGTTTCGCATCGACCAAAGACCAGGCTGGAGCATGGTTTGGCGCAGGAAAGCGCCCCGATGGCGTCAGCGGAACCATACCGTATGACCGTGCCGGCTACACCATTCGTGAGGTTGTCGACACTGTGCCCGACGGCTTTAAGCAGGCAGGGGAATGGACTATCACGGCAGAGCAGATCACGGACGGCGCAGAGCTTCAGTACATCGTAGACAACCACGCCCTGTCGACACATCTTCAAATCGTGAAGCGCGATGCTCAGACCGGCAACGCTGTACCACGTGCCGGGTTCACCTTTCAGTTGCTCAATGGCGACCGTGAGCCCATCTCGCAAACATCCTGGCATCCCGCCCATACCGTTATGAATACCTTTGCGACCGATGAAACCGGTACCGTCACCCTGCCCGAATCGCTTAACCCGGGCACGTATTACATACGAGAGACTTCCGCCAAGGAACCGTATCTTGTTGATGAAGATCTGGAGATAACGATTCCCGCCGACATGAACTTAACGCCCGTCGCGGTCGCCTCGTTTTACGACGACGCGGCAACAGGAAGCATCGAGATCGTCAAGAACGATGCCGTAGGTGGCGCGCCCTTGCCGGTGCTGTTTTTGATATCCGTGCCGTGGGCGATATCGTGCGCCCCGACGCAGCATTGCTGCCCTGGACGGCGAGACTGTCGCCACCATCACGACCGACGAACGGGGATTTGCGTGCGCAAATCATCTTTCGCTGGGGTGCGGAACCGCCACCTATGAGGTAATCGAGGTGCAGGCACCCGAAGGTTACCTGCTCGACCAAAGCGTCCACACCGTCGAGCTGTCGTATGCCGGTCAGGAAACACCCGTGATCGATGCGCACCTCGACGTTTCTAACGACTACACCAAAATCGACATCTCCAAAGTCGATTTGACCGGCAAACAAGAAGTAGATGGCGCCCGGCTCTCCCTCCACGGTGCCGACGGAACCGAAATAGACGCTTGGACCTCCTCTGACAAACCGCATCGCATCGAGCATCTTTTGCCCGGCACCTACACCCTGCGCGAAGTGATGCCCCCGCGCACTTACGACCTTGCCGAAGACATGACGTTTGAAATTAAGGCCACAGGAGAAGTGCAGACGGTAGCCATGAAGGACGCACCCATCGAGATCGAGGCAAAGTCGACAAGCGGCAAGAGATCGCCCGCCCTATCGGTAAGGGTCTCGTCGCCAACGGCGATGGCAAAAACCGAGCCGTGGCACAATCCGATGCGGACGGCTCCTTCTCTTATACGCTCGATGCTAAAAATGAGTCGAATACCTGGGTTGATGAATTCACCATCACTGACGATCTCGAATGCGCCAAGGAAGGCACTGCCAAACTCATCGCCATCGAAACCCCTGTCGCGACGGGACATCGACGGTCTTTGCAACGTGTGGTATCGAACGTCTCCAGTGGGAAGTATCGATACGGGCGAACAGACCAATGCAACGCTCAGCGACGGGCATGACAACCCCTGGCTCGAAACGGACGAGGTCAAAAAGCTCCTAGGTGACGATTTGCGCATGGTCGATTACGGCGATTGGCATCTTTGGAAAGCCGATATCCCAACAACGGAGTCGGTCACCCTCGAGGCAAAAGAGCTCGCTCTTTTGGACGATACCGCCGTCACGGGCATTCGTCTTGAGTACGGGGTCGTATCGGCCGACTTCACGACAAGAGGCGCTGCAGAATCTTGGACCCGCGAGGACCTCAAAGACGAGCATGACGACCTTGATGATGTGAGCGCCGTCCTTGACTCGGATATTCACGGTGCCGTCATCCATATGCAGGCCGCGTCGTCTTACACGCCTCAGACCGCACTCGCCAACAGCGCTCGCGTTGACCTCTGTCGCAATGGCGGCGGTAGCAACCTTGAATCACATGACGAGGATCGCGTCATCCAGCGATGCGCCATGCCGCAAGATTTACCGGCAACGGGCTCCCTTCCCATTGCCGCCTGCCTCACCGCCTTCGTGACCTCCGGCGCCGCGGCAATCTGGTTTGCCCATCTAAAGCTGGCGTCAAAACGTCGCTGACGCAATAAAAAGAGGCGAGCCCGTCTCCCGGCTCGCCTCTTATTCGTTCGTGGCGAAATGGCTATTCCCCAGATGCAGACCCACCGTCGATGAGCGCTTGATCGGACTCGGAGATGCCATCGGCTCCCAAACTCTGCTCGTGCTCCACTTCTTCGCTAATCGTGGACTCAGGCGTTGAGCCTTTAACGCCCACGATATACGCGGCCCCGAAACCAAGGACAATGGCGATCAGGCCAAGATGAGATAGACGGGCCAGTGGCGCTTGATGTACGAAAACACGCAGACTCCTTATAGGTCAACCTACGAACGACGAATGACCTCGGTCACGACCTCGGACACCGTAGCGATATTTGTCGGATTGACGTTGTACGGCAGATCGTCCTCAGTGTGAGCGCATGCCAAACGTGGGCCGTCGACGCCGGCAATGGTAAGGGCGCGTCGGCTTGCCTCGAGAGCAGCATAGGCATCGGTCTTGGCATAGGGCATCTCAAATGCACCGCAATCGACATGGAACGACTTGCACACCTTGTTGACCAAGTTCATGATGCGTCGGTCACCCTTGAGCAGCTGCTGCTCGCCCTCGACCGTCACGACCGAAAGCTACCGGCACCAATGGACTCAAGGTTGATAAAGAACACGCCACGGAGCTTGTCGCGATGCGCGGCCAGGAACGCCTTCATGCCGGCGCCGTCGCAATCGGAAGCGCCTGTAGCCACAAACCAGATGTCGTGGCCAAGCAGCTCGTCATCGCCCATGGAGGCAACGGCAGCGAGCATATCCTCGGCGGAAGCTCCATCGGAAGACGTGGCACCGCCCTTCCAGCCGTCGTCGTCATCCTCGAAGTTATCCCACGAGCCGATACCGCGACCAGACTTCTTGGCGTCGTAATCATCCTCGACACCAAAGCAATCGCTCATGCTGTCCTGCTCGTTTTTCTTTTTGCGACCGAACAGACCGCCCAAGCCGCGCTTTTGCGGCTTGCGGCCGGAGCGGCAGGAGCCGAGATAGTCTCAAGCGGCTGAACATCCGAGCTGACCGGCATGGGGGGAACAACCGGAGCCGATGTGGGCTCGGGCCCCTGTGCCGTCGCGAAGGGATCGTTAACCTGAGCCGAAGGGTCGGGAAGGTCGAACAGCGAGGTGCGCGAGGCGACATTGGCCTGCTGCATCGAAGGCATCGAGGATCGGGGACCGAGGCCAGCGGAGACGCAGAGGGCATGGGAGCCGGCGCGGATGCCGGGTCGGGAACGTTCATGTTCGGGCGCGGCGACGCCTGAGACGAGATTTGAGCCATCAGAGCATCGACCGTCTCGGCCTGCGACGGAGCAGCATTGGCAACCGTGCGCCGGGATCACTCGGCGCGGGCATGGTGAAGATCTGCGTAGAGTAGGGCCTCGACTCATCCGCCTGCGGAGCTTCGGGGGCCACGGCTCAGGCTCTTGCTCGGAGCTGTCCGCAGCGACCTGTTCCGCCACAGATTGATCCTCGACCGTATCGGGCGCAGCGGGCTCGTCCTCGACAGGAGCGGAAAGGGGCTCGGCGATAGCGGTGCCCTGCTTCTCAAACGTCATCGTGGCATCAAACGACACAGTGCTGTCGACCGGCTGTTGGGTTTCGAAAGTCGCCGTCTCCCCGGCAACATCCGCAGGCGAAGGCTGCGGCGCCTCGAAAGACGTCGTGGCGTCGGCAACATCAACAGATACCGGCTGCTCGGCGTCGTTTTGCTCAAATTCCTGTGCCGCGCGCTCGCGCTCGGCCTCGGCCGCCTGTTGCTGGGCTGCAGCCTCGCGC
>ENA-OQCS01000455-OQCS01000455.1-human-gut-metagenome-genome-assembly--contig:-NODE-455-length-22743-cov-3.572913_pt1 | contig 22743 bp, 49 predicted proteins | sample MGYA00242757_ERZ504575 | MGnify/ENA primary metagenome ERZ504575 (study PRJEB26092, sample SAMD00036297) | human gut metagenome | host: Homo sapiens | study: EMG produced TPA metagenomics assembly of... | reverse complement strand
ACCTTCTCCCTTCTATTTTTAGGAAGTCACTTCCTATTTTCAATTCTTAATACATTGAGAACAATTAAACATATTAAATTTTCAAAGAAATTCAATAAATTAGGGCTTCGGTCTGCCCTTTTATGAAGATTTTTTATAATTCTTCTATATAACTTTCAAAAACCGAACCAATATGAAATACATGGATTGTAGATTCTCCATCAAAGATATAATACACGCTATAATCTTCGACTTTTATAACCGTAAACATTTTGTTGTGATCGTTTAATTCAGGATTTACGATTTTATATCGTTCTCCTTCTTTATATCCAAAATCCATATTCCACCCCATATTATAGTGTAGTATAACTATACCCTGTATTTTTATTTAAGCATATTGTTTTTTTATTTTCAACCATTTCAATATTTATATTTAATGAAATGTTGTATTAGTCATTGATATATTCAATCTATCACACCATTTTTCAATCCAATGAATATTCAATTCTTCAAAATCTGTATCCTCTTTATAAAAAATAGCTGTTTCTTTCCATTCATCAAAGCATTTTTTACACATTCCCCAATTCAATACTGGAATATAGTAAGTATCCTCTATTGTTTGATTGCAGGAATCACAAAGATTGCCAAAACAATCTGCCTCTCTCAATTTAACAATTTCTTCAGCAGGAATCTGATAAACAATATATCCTTGCTGAATTTTCATTTTCCTTATACTCATAATCTATTCTCACTTTCTTTTTTTTCGGAAGTGACTTCCTATTTTTTTCATTCGTTTTCGTCAAAGTTCTTCATATATCCATTCATTATTGATTTTAAACATAATGAGATGGCTGTAATACGCACCTTTTCCTTGTTCATTGCTCAAATGAAAGCGTACTTTTTCTTCTTTGTTCACATAGATCAAAATATCTAACATGGCTTTAAAATATTCTTGCGTTTCCATGATTCTGATTTCACATCCGCAATCGGACGAAAAACTCAATACATGATCGTATCCATTTTATCAACAAGAAAGTTTTCACAGCACTGTTGTTCATTATCCCAACAAAAGCAAATTGTTCTCCTAACTCATTAAATAGAACAAATCCTCATTGCAATGACTTTCTGAATTTTCGATAAAAGGATACTTTTCCACTTGGATATATCCATTTAAATGTACAGTCTTCATTTCCTTTACCTAACCTCAATTACTTATATTTTTCTTCAATTATCATTTCTTTCATCATGAACCACGCTAGAATAAACATAGCGATAATTTCAGGAATTAAAAGAAATAATAGCGAAATACCATTTACATCTATAATTTTTATCGCCCATAGTTGCAGAGGCAACATAAAGAGCATTGTTAAGATTGAAGCGAGCTTTTTAAATTTGAATTCTTTTTTCCATAGGTATTTCTCAAAAGCCCAATTTATATCGTTTTGTGTAATTGTTGGAAACATTACATGGATTTCTTTATAAAAATCACTGATATTTCTTTCATTTACTTCATAATACTTATTATGAAAAATCTCTATGATTTTTATAAAGTTTATCTCTTTCCTTTTTTGTCATACGCTTCTCTTTCTATTTCTCTATCTTCCAATAATTCACTACGACCTTTTTCTCTAAATCAATTTCACATATTTTCTTTTCATCTTTTTCATAACAGTCAAATGATTCTTCGATTGAACCATCTTTCAATTCTACTTCATAACTATATGGGGGTTTTTGGGTTGTATAAAAAATTACAATCAAACGCCAATACGACTACACAAATAAAGCCAACGATTCCTAATGCAATCTTCCACCTATCTTATTTCCAACGAAAGCCTTCATAAATCGTGGTCGCTGACATCCATATCAAGATGCCAAGAGCGTACAATGTCATCAGCATTATAACAATCACAACCACATCTACAAATAATTCCATCATATACTCCCTTTATTACTCAAACACCAATTCATCCGACCCTGTAATCGTTCCTTTCGGTACAATCAACATATACTGTTCGTTGCTAATTGGCTTTGTTTCTGTTTCACATCCCAAAAGAACACTACAATAAGTGTTAGTTTCTTGCTCTACATAGACTTCTAAACGAGCTGTATCCTCTTCAACTTCTTTAATCTTTATATCATCAAAGTTTATTGACATTCGTTCAATATCGCCATCTTGATTGTAATAATAAAATCCAAATTGATTGTTTTCAGAAAGCGACATATTGTACACTGTCAAAAGCCCAAACCCTTTTCCTTGTATAAGTTGCTCTGTTTTTCCTCGTACAATTTCATATTTCTCAATTATTTTTGGTTGAGCTTCAGAGGCATTTTCAAACCTATACATTAAGAAATGTATTGAAAATATAAAATCAAAATACATATAACAAAAAATAAAAGCAAATTTCGTGTTCCTTTTTCAGTTGATGCTAATTGATAAGCCAAATAACCTATAAACAGCAGGAACAATGAACCTGCAAGAATAAATAAATTTGTTAGTTCATGACCCATATATTTCTCCTTTTAATAAAACAAAAAAACAAGCAAAAATAATTCTCGCTCGTTCATTTACTTATCTAAAATCAATCTAAAACATTTGTATTTCTACAATCACAATATACTACAACTTTTGTAGTTATTTCAATTACTTTTAATCTATATTTTTATATAGCCAATCACTAGGAATATCCAGTTCTGTTGCTATTTTATGTACAGTATCAAATTTAATATTTTTAATGGAAGTATTATTATTGATGATGGCATATAGGTAGATTCCCTTATCCCTGTTCTTTTGCTTAATTTATAAATAGAATACCCCTTTTTTTCTAATAACTCTGTTAATGTCATAGTTGCTCCCTCTTTTCTTGAATGTATTATATATGAATTTTATGACATTTGTAATGATGGCACTCAAGCGAGTGCCTTTTCTTTTAAAGATGAGCCTTCTGATTCACTTTTACAATCAGTTCTCCGATTCCATCTATTGCTGTATCCAGTACCCAAGGGTATTCACTGATGCAATTCATCAATTCGTTTAATTTCATTATCAACGACTCATATTTTTATTTGTGTTTTGATTCGCAGTTACCATACAGTTTCTAATCATCACATTCTTGCAACATAGCCTTTAAACTGTTCGCAATTTCTTCAGATTCAATTTCATTCACACATCTTCCTTCCTCAGAAGCATTTCGTATAATGCTTTTAATAAATGTTACATGATCGTTTGTTTGTAATATCATCTCAATATTCTCCTTCCATTTTCTTTTTTGTGAGTTCATCAATGCAGATTTGTAATAATTCGATTGTCGTATCCAAGTCTATTGAACCTACATTGACAGTAGCGACACAATCTATATTATTGTCTTTTGCATCCACTACGATTTTAATTTCTGTACTTCTTGATTTTTCCTTCATATTCTTAGATAGTAAGTCTATACATGGTATCATCCTTCCTGAAACGCTTTTGTTTCTAAAATATGATACCATTCACTTTTTCCCTTCTATGTGTTTAAAGAGAACACAACTCTTTTATCAAAAATAGGAAGTCACTTCCGATTTTTCTCTTGTTCAGCATATGCTTGGATTTCTTCTTTTGTAAGTCCTACATATTTAGGTAATCGATTTGCACTGATTCCTGTGATTGTACTCTTCCCTTCTCTTTCTGCTTCCAACATTTCCTGTGCTAGAATTTGATTCGCTTTTTCCCTACCACAAGGAATAAACCTCCGTATATCGTATTGGTGAGCGTATCCTTTTCTAAGTATTTGTTCTCTAATTATATTTCTATGTTCATTATCTTGTTGATTCTGCCTCATACTTGAAACACTCCTTTCGCAAAATCATCATAGCATAATCAAAACCAAAAAGTATAGTTTTTATATACCACATCTTTTGTAGTTTTTTAATCGTAGTCTTAATGGACTTGTTAGAGTAGTATATCGTATAATAGAAGTGAATATAACGAAGGTGGTGAAATAAATGGAAAAAGAACCTAGCATATATGATGTGGATAAACTTATTGAGATCATAACGGATTATCGAACTAGGAAAAACATAAACCTGCGAAATTTTATTGAAAAAGCAAATATTAGTTATGCTCTATATCATCAAATAAAGCGTAAAGATGTTAAACTCACTTCACGCATTATTAAACACTTTGCAAATGCTATGGAAATGGATTTTTATGTATTATGGACACAAATCATGATTTAAGTATGATGAAAATAAAAACGAACTTCTTCATGATACATTTAAAACATTATTTTTACTAAATGATGAACAGTTGCAAACAATTCATGATGAAGTAAAACGAATGGCATCCTTTAAATAATACGCATAATATACTTCAATTTATCTTCCTTCTTTAAATTGAACTTAGAGAGGAGAGATCAAATTGCCAGTATATAAAGATAAACAACGAGGAACATGGTATATATCCACTTCCTACACTCCAAAAAAAGGATTTTACAAAAAAAAGACAGTTCGTGGATTTAAGAAAAAAAGTGATGCGTTGAATTATGAAAGAGTTATCATGATTCAGTTGAAGCAGAAAGCAAAATATAATTTTGTATTGGGCTTGAAATTAGAAGATGTTTGGAAAGAATATTCTGACTATATGAGATTGACAGAATGGAAAGATTCTACCTACAATGCGAACTCCTGTATCTACAAGAAACATATTAAACCTTATTTTTAGGTAGAGATTTACTTCAAATACAGAAAAAAGAAATTACAGAATGGCACACGGCTTTAGTTAAAAAAGGACTATCCAAACCTTCTATCAATGTCATTCACACTGCTTTCAGTGGTATCTACACCTATGCAAATGATATTTATGATATAGATTATCATCCGTTAAGTAAGTTGGATATATAAAATGTCATAAAGAAGATAAGAAAAAAAGAATATGTCATTTTAGACCCAAAGGATTTTGTCACTTTTATCAATTCTTTGGATACAATCAAAATGAAACTCCTCTTTCGGACATTATATTCTACTGGATTGCGAATTACAGAGTTAAGAAACTTGAAATGGACAAACTTTAAGAAGCAATCCTTTTTTATTAACAAGGTTATGAAATCGGAAAACAGTAATCGTATTGTACCTATCGACAATGAATTGAATTTACTTTTAAAACAATTTAAAAAACTTTGTGCACAAGAAGATTCTTTTACCAATGATTCATACATATTCTTTGGTAAACATTTTAACAAAATGATACCTCAATACCTTATCCGAACTACATTGGAAAAACACTTGGATTTATGTCATTTAAAACGCATGACACCTCATGATTTTCGACATACTTATGTGTCTATGCTAATCCATGAAGGGTATGATGATACATCTATTGCAGAATTGATTGGAGATTCTGTTTTAACAGTTAGAACTGTCTACGCTCATATGTTGCCATCAAGACGAAAAGATGTCATGGTAGTTCTTGATAAAAGCATACCGAAGAACCTCATTTCGATATGATTTTATTAGGGAAAACCATGAAAAAGAAATAAATTTTAGTTTCAAATTCGTATCACAAGAAGGAAAGATAAAAAAAGCCCCATTTAAAGCTAAATCTTCATTTTGAATTTTTTAATATGAAAAATTCTGAATATGAAGTGAAGTAATTATGCGTGTTTATAATATCTGCATTGTCTATAAAAGACTTAAAATATATATGTTTTACTTTTTTTCGTATCACTCTTGTATCAATTTAACAAAAGGCAAATGGCATTTTTCCAAATGCCTTTTTTTGATGCCAAAAAGAAAAATGCCAAGTTCTGAACAAGGCATTTGTATAGTTATTTTACTTGATCTTTTAGTGCTTTACTTGGCTTGAATTTTACTGATTTACTTGCAGGAATTTCGATTTTTTCTTTTGTAGCAGGATTGATTCCAGTTCTCGCAGAGCGTTCAGTTACTTCAAATTTACCAAACCCTGAAATTTCAACTGTATTGCCTTCAGCCAGTGCTTTTGCGATTTCTGTAAATACTGTTTCCACTGCTTCCATTCCTGCACTTTTTGTTGTTGCTAGTGCGTTTTTTACACTTTCAGCTAAATCCACTTTTTTAATTGTTGTTTTCATATTCTTATTCTCCTTTTAGTTTAATTCCAACTTTTTCTTCAACTGTTTCAATATAAGTATCTAAACCTATGTACCCTTTCGTCAAATTCTCAATTTTTTCAGTTAGGTTACATAATAGAGTTTCAATATCTTCTTTCTTTACTCCTGCCTCAAATAAAACTTCAGTAATTGAAGACAAATAAATATTGCTCACTCTTTCAGAAATTTTTGATCTCTCATTTTGCGTAGTTGTTCTTCTCTCCTGCTCACTCAATCACTCCTTTAGTTATTTATCAATGTCGAAAAAATCATCTGTAATATCAATATCTAAATCAATTTCATCTTTTTCTTCTAAGATATCCTTAACAATACTTCCTTTACCGCAAACAGTATCTAATAAACTGTAATATTTTTCTCCTACATCAGTAACATCAATTTCTTTTACACATTTAGATAACCAATCATGTTCATTACTCATTTTTCTACGATTGCATCTACAGTAGCATAACGCATTGGTTCTTTCGATACATAGCCTGAACCCTGTCTATGTTCAAATCCCATACTTTCAAGAAAATTTCGTATATCTGTATAGGCTTGAGTAATACCTTTTGGATGGAATTCTCTCAATTTCTTTGTATCCAAATCAAAGTTGATAGCTTTTTTATTCATACAAACATCCTATTAAAGAGTAATTCCTTTCAATGATGAAATGCAATCTTCCACTTCTCCTTGGATATACCATAGCCACTTTTCTACTAGCAAAGGAAACCATTTTGTTTTGGCTAATTCTCTGTTAATCAATAGAACGGAATCAAAACTTTTTTGACTATCATCCCCTTCTAAAACTCCTTCAGAAATCTTGCTAAAACCTTGTTTTATCATAAAGTCTTCAATCTTAGCATAGCCTTTATGTATGTTGTAGTGATGTTCTTTTGCTTTTTCTTCATTTAAGACTATTTCTAATTTCATACAGTGCATCACTCCTTTTTTGACTTATTTAATCATATCATTTACATCAAACAAGATAAACCGACTATGACTAAATTTTTCTGTTTCACGAGTTGAGAATCCTTTTTTATCCACCCAAATATATTAGAATTTATTGTTTTCTCCATAAGGTAAAGCTGTAATCAATCCTAATACTTTTAATTCTTTGTCATAAATTGGATTTCCTACTACAAGTTCTTTCATGTCCATACTCCTTCCTTAATTAAAATGGCAAATCATCTGTAGAAATATCTAGCGTATCAGCAACATCCCAAGGAACGCTTTTTTCTGCTTCAGCAGTTATACTTTGTTGTTGATAATAAGTTTGAACAGGTGGTTGTTCATATGGATATGTCTGTTGTGATTGAGAATATTGTGAAGGTTGTGAATTTTGTTTAGGTTCTAAGAATTGTACATTGTCGCACACTACTTCGGTTACATAAACTTTCTGTCCTTGTTGATTGTTATAAGTTCGTGTTTGGATTCTGCCTTCTATTCCAATGAGAGAACCTTTATGCAAGTAAGTTGTGATGTTTTCGGCTGTTTTTCTCCATGTTACACATTGTATAAAATCAGCATCAGGTTGTCCTGCAACTTGATTTCTTCGATTTACTGCTAATGTAAATGTACAAGTGCTGATTCCTGACATTGTTTTACTTAGCAAAGGGTCTTTCGTTAATCTCCCTACGGCTACCACTCTATTTATCATGCTTATTTCCTCTTCTTTCTAATTTCATTCTTTCTTTAATTTGATAGCTAGTTATAACACTGTAAAGACTATGTATTTCATCATCTTGTTGTTTTAGTAAAGAAATCATTTCTTTTGTAGATAGATTATCATAGGTTTTGCAAATTCTTTATGTTTCTCTATATAATAATCATCACTTTTATCAAAGCAACAAGGATTTTTATTGTATGCCGTAATCCATTTCTCCAGTGTTTTTAAAGGTATTTCATATTCTTCTGCTGTTTTTGATGGAGAATGTCCACAATCACAAGTTAATTGACAAACACCTTTCCTAAATTGGTTTGAATATTTTCTAAATGGCATTTTTACTCCTTCCTATTTATTTTCTAGGTATTCTTTCAAACAACCACTTCTTTTTCTTGAATGTACTTATATACTGCTAATCTTATATAGTCAGCTAATGGTTGTGTTTCTTCAATTTCAAGAAGATACTTATACAATTCCCTATCTGTGTTTCTATTGATGGAAATTGTGAATTGTGAACTGTATTTCATTCCTTCAGGAAACGATTGATATAACTCTTTATCTAATTTTATATCATCCTTTTCTGAAGACATATCATAAGTAATTGCATCTTTTACAAATCTATTTCTTGAAAGTTCTATATGATTTCCCTTATATTGTTTATTCAATCTTTCAAAAAATTATACAACCTATAATCATATTTCTTACGATATGTGAAATTTATCCTTTGAACATTTTTCCTAATATATTCTTGTTGTCTAGTCATCATTTTCCTTTCTTTAAATTGATATGAAGATGTAGAGAAAATCACTCTCTACATCTTTAAAATCTATCTTCCCAACTTATTTTTAATATCCTCTAAAATTTCATCAACATATACACGATAATCGGATTGAACATTCGATTTATCTTTATCTTCCAATAGAATAACATTCTTTAATGATGCACTTTCTACTGGTTTACCCTGAAATCGAATTTCTTGTGTAAATACTCGATTAGGGAAAATATGACGAAGTGTTTTTATCCACTCGTTTGTCAATTTGTTTCTCTGCTTCATTGTAATCAATAATTTGCAGTCATATGGTAATCGTTCTTCATTCAGCCATTCAATAAGAATTTCAAGTGTTGCTCCTAACCCTTTAATACTGCGATCAGAAATCGTAACTGGAATAATAATAGTATCGCCTTCTTTATAGCAGGCACAAATAGAGTTATATGTTAATGAACTTTCAAACGGACTGTTATCAATGATAACTACATCATAATCGTTATCAATCAATGATAATGCAGTACGAAGTCTTCCACTTGGATTTTTACCTGATAGTTTCAAATAACCATCCGTCATTGATAATTCATCAGATGCAGGAATAATCTCAAATTTGGATAGCAAGTTTGATGGATTGCCTGTTGTATCATTGTTGGTGTCTTTAATACATCATTGATGTCAATTCCATACTTGCGTTCTTTTGAGAATCCACTAGATGCTAGAGCTTTATAGGCTTTCATGATTGCCTGCTTATCTTCAGACTTATCATAGAATTCTCTTACTTTCATGGCTTGTTCAACAGTAATTTCAGAATCGTCTTTCATCATAGTAGATTGTCCATTCGCCTGTGGATCAAAAGGAATATAAAGCGTTTTATATCCTGCCTGTGAAATTCCATAAGCCATGTTCAATGCTGTTTCTGTTTTTCCTACTCCACCTTTACGGTTTTGAATGTTATATGTAATTGCCATTTTTTTATCCTCTCTTCGTTTTTAAATATGTTTTCGTAATATGATCTAATTCATTGTCTGTTTTTAAGGTCTGCAAGATTCTATTTAAGTCGTATAGATTTGCATATCCAATCGAAAGTTTTGTCGGTGTAATTGATATTTTTGCATCTGTTATTTCAACTAGATATTTTTTCAATGTACCCAAAACTTCCTTTTGTTCCAACTCTTCTTGACTAACAACTTTTTCTTTTGGTTTTGTTTCTTGTGCTTTTCCTGAAACTCTCCAGTTAAATATGTTTGGATTTGCCTTCCCGTTAGAGGTGTTCCATTGCGATTTGTAAAACCTGTTTTCTGTGCAATCCAATCTCGCTTTTCCATCCCTTTAGGAATTCGTCTTTGTTCTTCTAAAATGGTTACTTGCATTGGATTTTCAGCATTTTTAATCGCTTTATCGAGTTCCTTATCCTTTAATTTATGATATTTATAGATTTCTCATAGTTTTGAATGATGATACGCTTATCTTCTTCTGAAAAGTTGCGTTGATGATTGTCACTCATAATCAATTCCAATTCACTGATTTCGTCTTCAGGTGTTTGTTCAATCACATACATTGGAAACATACCATCATGCTTTCCTTCTTGGAATAGAAGATTTAAGGCATGGTATCTTGTTTCTCCACCAATTAAAGTATAGTGTTTTCCATCTTCCCCTTCTTGATAATATACACGACCATTGTTTACCCCATTCTTCTCTAATTCATCAGCTAATGATTTTACATCTTCTTCGTTGATGTGAAAGAAATTTAATTTATTTGGACGAATATCATTGATGTGTATCATTTCGATTTGTTGTTTGTTTTTTCTCATATGAGAACCAACTGTACCCTTTTGAGGTGTTGCTTCAAATTCACTTAATAGACTCATATCTACACTTCCTTTCTTTCCATTATCTTGTGATAGCAGTATAATGTAGCCTTTGCATCTTCATAACTGTCATGTGTTTTAAATTTATATCCAAAGTAATCAGCACAATTTTGTAGTTTCTGCCATTTATAACCCCCATACTTTTCACTGACTTCGCCATAGATAGGAGCAAACAGTTCCATAACATCAATCACTTGTTTGTTTTCTAAGGAATATAATCCTTCAAGAAATCCTAAATCAAAACTTCCATTGTATCCTACGATCACATCTGCATTGTCAAATATTCCTTTAATAAGGGGTGCTAATTGTTGTAATGTTGGTTTGTTTTTTACCATATCATAAGAAATATGATGTACAGCTTCTGCGTTTTTCCAAGAAGTCGTGAAAATTGGTTTTACATATGTGTTTAACAGTATATTGAAGTTGCCATCTAAAATTGTAATTTCTAATACTTCATCCAACTCGTTATTTACACCTGTTGTTTCTAAATCAAAGCAAATTGTCTTTGTTTTATTTGTTTCCCCAATTGGTGCAAGATGAGTAAAATACTCCCTTTGTTTTGCTAATTTATTAGCAACGACCCTTTGTTCGTCTGTCATGTTCTTCTTTCTCCTCTTCGTATCGTTTTTTTGATGCAAGATCCTGTAATTCGGCTTTTGTAATGTTGAATTTTTTACAATACATTCCTAATTCTAAAATCTCTTTTTGTGTCTTTAATAAATCTTGATAGGCACTTGATGTCATTTTTTAACCTCTTTTCTAATCCCAATATTGGTTATTTCTATATAATCCCTAATTCAATCAACATTGCTTGATTCACTTCACGCATTTGCTTTTCCGTTAATTTCCCATAGTATCCAGTAATTTTCTCTTTTTCTACTGGTATAATAACTTCTAACTTAACCATGTTTTTGTCATTCAAAGTAACATGGCAAGGTAATTCGGGTCTTTTAAGTCTTCTTGTGATTGGTGTAACCAAAATGGTTTTGGAATTCTTGTTCGCTTGGTTATTGGATAACACTACACAAGGTCTTATGTTTGAAATAACGGTTGTGCTATAATACGGCATATCAACCCAATATATCTCGCCCTTTTGTGGTGTTGCCTGCTCACTCTCTAATGAGTGAGCAAACTTCCATTTTGATTAGTATCTACCATGTTTTATAATTGTTCTCCTTTTTCAATATCAATATGTTCTTCAAAATTTCTAATCATTTTATATACAGCAGTTCCTTTAGCCTCACACTGCTGACATTCCCAATTATAATATTCATAACAATCATTCCAATTCGAGTATTCAGGTTTTATTGATGCCCCACAAACAGGACATATATTTTCATCTTGTGTTACTATGTTAATGATTTCTTTAGTTTTCATATAATTTTCTCCTTGTCTTATTTACAGTTATAATCTTTATTCGTGCTTCTTCTTGTTAAAAAATCTAAGATAAACAGTATTCTGCGATACATAACATCACAAACATCATAATTGTTGTTATCACAATGATTTTTCCTAATGCGAGAATCAGAAGGTTTAAATTATATAAAACCTTTCTTCTGTTGATTGTTTTTCTTTTCGTGATCGTTCTTTCCATATTCCTACTCTTCTAGGTGTAGTATTGCTACACCATAACATTATTTTTTAGGTGTAGCAATACTACACCTTATACCTATATTATAGCAAAACAACCACCTATTTGCAAGCATTATTTCAATGCTTTTAGCTTTATTTTAAAGTCTTTTTTACATTTTTTGAGCATAAAAAGAGAGGATATTTATCATGAATATCCTCAAGTTTTAGCTAAGTTTTTTTAGTTTTACCTACTTTATTCATTTATTACTTCTAATACTGCATGAATATAGTATCTGTCTTTGGTAGATGCCAGTTGGCTATTGTTTGTAATTCCATCCAATGAACAAGTATAAAATGTAACCATATTTTTATCTGTCGTTGCTTGAACATTTGTTACATAGTTGCTCTTGCCTGCAATCACATCAATATATGAAGTGTAACTGACATCATCCGTAATATTGGTTTGATAGGATGCAGAAGTATCTACATCTTTATACGCTGATACAATATGGGCATCATACAACTTCTCTTCTGTCATAATCTTAATGATTGGATGCTGTTGATAATAAGAAGCACTCATATAGTTTTTCAGAAATGTAAACATACCACCCGTTCCTAAAACACTGTGTCCATATATAAATGTATTTTTACTGCCGAAGTCTGCTGATGCCTTTGCATCCATATAGATGCTTCCCTGTTCGTCATAATTCTTATAAAAGTTATGCTTTAGATAATACTCATTATTCGCAGTTTGTACGATTGGTAAATAAATATCCGTGTTAGGAATATACATAATAGCAACTAGATCTGAATTCATTTGTTTAAGTTCTGCAAAACTCAAGGTACTGCTTTCTTGTTTCTTTCCTTCCTTTTTTGATTCTTTTTCCTGCACAACTTCTTTCACATTATTCTCAATTTCTTTTTTCTCTTGTTCCTTAAAAAACAAATTTATGAATGGAATTAAAGAAACTGTTAGCAAAGTAATAAGTCCACCAAGGATTAACTTCTTTTTCATTCCTTACACCTCTACTTTCAATGAAGCATAGTATTCTTTTACCTCTTCCTTTTCCTCGTTAGAATCTGTTCTAATTGATCTCCTGATACTTCTCCAATCTTTTGATTATCTTCATTATATAGTTCGTATGTTTCATCATCAATGAGATACATAGTCGCACGGACTCCATGTTCTTTCCATGTCACACAATTCTTATTTAAATAAACATACTTCTTTGTGTACGGTAATTTGACACAATAATATTCATCTGTTGATCGTTTTTCATCAATCATTTTAATACCAAAGTTCATACCTTTAATATATCCGTTCATCTCCAATGCTCTTGAACGCAACTTATCATAATCTGTTAATTTGCTATGAAGATAAGTAATATAAGAATACTGTCTGTTTGCCTCTCTTTTCTCTTGTCCGCAGCCACGAATAAATTCTCGTACTTCCTGCAATTCGGCATCATTTAAGTTTTCTTTCACTGTAAGATGTTTCTGTACATCTTCACTTATCGTAATATTCTCTTCTCCAAACTTTTCAACCTGCTCTTTATAAAGCATATAGGCATTGTAAGTTTCAATATAAGTATGTGCAAACGGCTCGTTTTCTTCAAAAGTTCTGACGATTGATTTTTGTTTCTCATATTCTGCTTCTCGTTCAGCTAACTCAAGTTCTACAGCTTCAATTTTTTCAGCTAGATCTTCATAAGAGAATATTTTTTTCAGCACTCATAAAATCTAATGATTTAGCAAGTTCCTTATATCTCAAAAATTCTTTATATCTTGAATTGTAGTATTTAGGATATTCTTTTCCTACCTGTTGTCCTTTACTAGACAACTCCATAGCTAACTTAGAATTATTTGCTTGTTCTACATAGGAATCAGAATATTTACTTCTCCCTTTATAACCATTTACTGCTTTTAATTGTTTCACATAGCTTCCCTTTTTCTTGTCTTTGAAGAACTGACGAAGTGCTTCCTCACTATACTCATCTCCTAATTTATGAAGTCTAGTAAATCTTTCTTTACCATACGGTTTTATACTTAGATATTTTCCCCTTTTAATTTGATACCCTTCCAAAGCTAATCGTTCCATCAATCATCAAACGAGTTTGTTTCTTTTTTTAATTTCTCAATTTGTTCAATAATTCGTGGTTTCCAAATCGCTGTTGCATTTTCATATATCTTTTTAATGGTTGTTTCTTGAAGTTTCCCTGAATAATCTTTTCTTCTGTATTTACCAATCGGTTTGAAGTCTTTCATAACATGACATCCATATTCTAAACTAATTCGGTCACTTGCTTCCCTTAATCCATATAGTCCTTCTATTTTATTTGCCAATCTATCTTCTAACTTTCTTCCTGACAAACTGGTTGCGTTTAAAACGATATGATTGTGCAAGTGTCCTTTGTCAATGTGTGTACTTACAACACATTGATAGTTTGGATAAATCTCTTTACATAATTTCATTCCTATTTCGTTGGCTTGTTCAGGAGTTATATCATCTCGTATATCAAATGATTGAATAACATGATAGGCAACTCGATCATCATTTTCTTTATGATACTTTCTTTGAATATAAAGAAATTCTTGTTCCGCAAATTCAACTGTACAGTTTAAGGAATTTACCAAAATCCCATCCTCTGTCTTATCTCCATTGCGTACATACTCCAAGCAATTATATAAACCTGTTCCTCTTTCTCCTGCGTGTACCGGTATTCTTTTTGTATATGGCATTTCATTGCCCCCTTTCTATTTTGCATCATCATCAAATAGTTTTGCTTGTTGAACAAAACGGCTAGGGTCTTCAGCAATAACTCTTGAAGATACCCACAACACTTCATTTATAAGTTTTACTAAATTCATATTCGATTCTAAAATTTTATCGTTTTGTTCAGACAACAACTGAATGTCATTTCTTGTAAGACTGCTTTTCATCAATATTTTATTCTGTTCAAATAAATACTTCCTGATTTCTCCAATCATATTACTGACAAGTTCAGATATTTCTTTTTTACCATCTATATCTTCCAAATACAGTCTTTCGTATATTCCTGCATCTCGTAAATAGGACGATAAATCTGCGTATCCATATTTATCCATCTTTTCTTTTAACAGTTCTCGTTCATTATTACTAAGCAAAACATTGACTCGTTTTCTTTTATCATCCTCGTGTAATTTTTGTCGCATTGTTTTTTTCTCGCTTTCTATCCTGCATCACTCTTTTGTATAAGTAGAGGTCTTTCATATATCGCTTCCGATATAGGTTCAATTCCATCCAACGCACCCCTTCTTCAGATAGCTTTATTGGTTTCTTTCCAATGATATATTTTTCTAAATCCTTCCTGTTTTTATTGATTTCGTTATAGATCGTCTTCTTTGCTTTTTGAAAATAAATAGAGAGTTCAATGATGTCCATATCTTCACAGTGGATAGGGTCACAATGCACATTTAATTCTTCTTCTAATCTCTTAATCTGTTTCGATACAAATTGGATTTCTGCTTCAATATATGGTGTATCATATTGAAGATATACTTCCTCTATCCAATGCACACCTTCCAAATAAATCCACAGTTCTTTTTCTCCGATTGCGTTGTACTCGAATATGAACCATTCATCTTCTTTATGATATTTTCTAATTCGATCTCGTATGTAATACATCTGTCTATCTGTCAGATTAAATTTTCTTTGAACAGCGATAAAAGGTATTCTTTTGAATTCCATATTTTTCCCTCACAATCTGTTTCCCAATAGGTTGTAATTGTATATAACAAGCATGGTGTCTATACACACCCTTGCTTGTCAGGGGTAGCCCCTGAAACCCTTCTACGATTCAATTTTGTTGCACCAAAATTGTAGGTACTCGCTCTTTCAAATTTCATTTTCATTCACTCCTAACTGTAAAAAAAGTGATGCAGGGATTATCTTCCCACACCACTTTCGTGTGCAAAAATTTCATTTTTGTATCCATAAAATTATTATTTAAGTATCTTAACGATACCTCATTTGTATTTAAAATTGTCTTTGTTTCGTCTATGTTTTCCACCACCTTTTTGAATGTTATACGACCTTGTTGCTTTAAAAGATCGAATTAAATCTTTCTCCATTCTGTTCATATACGAAGGCATACAGCGTTCTAAATGAATGTAAATTTGTTTCCCATTTTGATAATCGTGATATACATTTTTGTTTCCATTTCCTTGTAAATGTTGTTTCACTCTATTTGCTAAATGTAACGATTGACCTATGTAAATTGCTTCATATTTTTCTTTATGAAACTCCTTTATCGCATGACTATATATAAGAATCACATAACATCCTGACTTGTTCCATGTTTCATTTTTATATCTTTCGTTCCATTTTTTCAGAAACATATCTGCACTCACAAAATATCCATTTAAAATAGAATTTCGTGATTTATATTCCTTGATTAGTTGCTTAATAAAGATAAATAAACAGAAACATATTGTTCCTATAAGAGCAATTACAAACAATTTTGTTGATGATTCTTTCATCTACATAAGTTCCATTTCCATGTCCATATCTTCATCCAAATCAACTTCTTTGATTGAGATACTTGCTTCACTTTTATCTTTCATAGTGTTCACAATATTGTCTTTCATGCGTTCAAAAGTTTGTTCATCTTTCTCCACTATGATTGCATTTCTGTTTGTATTTAGACACGCAATTCCAAAGTTTCCACTACCACCAAATTGATCTAACAGAAGTTCATCAGGTAACGAAATATATTCAATAATAGATACCATAAGTGCTACTGGTTTCTCTGCTTCCATTACTTTTTGCGTTCGACTTCTTGGTTGAAAATCAAATTCTTTTGGGAAGTTTTCTACTTCACTTTGAAATTCTGTAGGTAACATTCCACTTGTTCCTTTCATATAAAAAACACTTAAACCATGTGCCTCTAAGCGTTCTTTCACTTCATAAGAAGTCAATCCTTTTACATCAATATCATTTTCTTTCGCAAGTTGAATATTCTTCTTCGCATCCAGTTTAAGAGTGCGTGGTTCTCCTTTTGAGAAGAACATGATATCTTCCCTATTCTTTGATTTTCGCCCTGTATTTGCTTTAAAATCGCCTTTTATCCAAGGCACTTTTGTAAAATATTTAAAGCCTTCTTTGATTGCCATTTGTTTGATTTCATACAAGTATTGATAATTTACTTCGTTCTCTTCAGGTAAGATTCTACACAAAATGCTCCTTCTTTTAGCACACGCATCTTCTCTTGAAAGTCTTTTTGTGTGTACTTAAATAACTCGTATGTCGCAAATTTTCTATTGCCACCAGTCAGAGATTTTGCTAAATCATATGGATGGTCTGTAATGATTCCATCAATACTATTGTCTTCAATAAACGATAAATCACGACCATCTCCATTGATTAAAAGGCAAGTAGCTTTCTTCTGTTCTAATTGACTTTCTACTTTATAAACACCTCTAGCAACCCTTTTAAAGATGCCTAATTCAAGTCCTTCATAAATCCTTGCACGAATAGATTCATCATTTACTTGCAAGTTTTTTTGTTCTTTCACAAGTGCTGTAGCTTCAGGAATGGTAAACTGTTCATCTTCCATAAAGTAGTCAAACAAACTCATTTGAATTGTGTCTGTGTTCATTCTAAAACATCCTCATACTCTACTTTTGTATCAAACTCTTTTGTGATTCTTTCTCTTCCGATTCATGAAAAGTAATAGACTCCATATCTTCATCAGGATATTCATCATAGCCTGCACTGGCATTCTTATTTAAACTTAACGCTTCTAATAATGCTTCCTTATTTGCATATTCCATCTCTTGTCACCTCACATTTCCATTTCTAATTCGTCCATATCTTCTTCTATTGTATCCAGTGTTTCCTGTTCAATTTCAGACAGTGAAATATACTTTTCAAAATCCTCAATATCTTTAATGTAATCTACAATTTCATCTGCATCCTTAATCGCATCAAATAAAACTTCGGATCATTTTTTAATTCAGAAATCCAACTTTGGATATAAGCCTTATGATTATTCACATGAGTTTCGTCAGCTTCTAACCCCAATTCTGCCATCAAAAAGAAGAACCAATTTCTGCTCTTAGTTCTTCTATTGCATATTTTTGACTTCCAAATCTATTTTCTATATCACGATTTAAGCGACTGGAATGCCCTGTTGCGTGACAAGATTCATGTAACTTTGTCGCATAGTATCCATACTCTGAATGGAATGTTGTCATTGGTGGTAAAGTAATTTTATCTTCGGAAGGACTATAGTATGCTCTATCTCCCTTCTCTTCATAATCCACTCCCATATTCTTTATAATGCTATCAACGACTTCATTTGATTTATATTCAATCGTAGGTATTTTCTCAATAGGAATTTCTTCTGTCACTAATTCATATCGTTCTTTCAATTCAGTATAACGCTGATTTTTTTCTTCATAACTTGCCTTTTTGTCTGCCTTGATTTCTTTTAACAACTGATAATAATCGGTAGCTTTTACATACTCTGTACCATCTTTTAGATAGTGTCTGTGTTCCATTTGAGCCTGCACATTGAACACATTAAATGATGAACTGGTAAGAACATATTCTTTTAACAATTCCTGTAATTGCTCTTCATCAAGGCTTCCATTTTTTCTGATGTCAGTAATAAATTTGTAGAATTCTTCAATCGTCATTGATTTATGAGTTCTCTTATTGTAGTAATAATAAAACTCTAATGGAATGGATTTCTCTCCCTTCTTAACAAACCATTCTCTTGATTCTGCCTGTCGTATCGTACACCAACGACTATCCTCATAATGATTTCGTTCTTGAATATACCAAAGTAAAACTTTGTTATAAAGTCTGTATGGTGTCTTCGTAATTGCGTTATGAGGTGGCTTGCTTCCCCACTCCTTTATCCAAGGTAGCTGATCTTGTTCAAGCGATTTAACATACTCATTGACTAACATTTCTCTAGTCTTACTTAGTTTCTTTTTTTCAGGCATATTTGCTCCTCTCTAAAATAAAAAAATGGAGAAATGCTCTCCATTACATATCAATTTTTAAAATTGTTTGATAAAGAAAATGAAAGGACTCACTATCATCAAAGTCCATATGGTAATGTCCACAATACCATTGTTTATAGTTTACAAAATGTGAAATATGTTCTAAGAATGCCGTTATATCTTCCTTGTCTGTTGCATATACTTGACTCATATCTACTCTATCATATCCATATCTTCGAGCAATGCTTTTCGGTGCATCATGTGTGATAATGACATCTACAGTATCTCCAACAGTTTTCAAATTCGCTATTGCATATTCACATTCTTCTTTTGTTGGTAGTTCATCTTCCCACCAAGAAATTCCTTCTCTACGATACATTTTATCATGTGAGAACGCTCCACCAAAAGTAAAGATTTTCTTGCCTTCTATCAGATATATTTCCCCACGCATTAAGTGGTAAACCTTATCATAAATCTTCTGAACCTTTCCACCCCATTCTTCTGTAATAGGATAGTTTTTTAAACGATCAAAGTTCTCATGATTCCCATCCACAAACAAAGTAATCCATGGTTTTTCAGATAACCATTTCATCCAATATTCTTCAGCTCTGCTTGGTTTCATATCCCATATCAAACCAAAATCTCCACAGACAATCAAATAATCACCTGCCTTGGCTTGCGAGAAATTTTGAGTGTTCAACTTCGAAATATCTATTTCACCATGAATATCTCCTGTAACATAAATCATAGTTCCACCCTCTTCCTAGTAAAAAGCAAGTCATCATTATGAACATTGCTTTTAACACTTCAAATATCTCTATCTTCAAAATCTTCTTCAATACTTTTATCTATATCTTCACTAACAATTTCTTTTACATATAAATTCATTTTTTCTTTCTCTACTTTTTGTAATTCTTCAATCATATGAGCTAAACCTTTAACATCATAATTTTGCAAGTATTCAAAATATTCAGCTCTTTTATTATCAGGGATAACGATTGGTATTTCATTATTACGAATCAATTCGTGATTGATGAGTAGTCTACCTGTTCTGCCATTTCCATCTTCAAAAGGATGTATATGCTCAAATTGAATATGAAAATCTGCAATTCTTTCTAACAATGGCAATGTACTATGATTATAAAAATAGAGTTGTTCCATTACCATATTCGATACATATTTAGCTTCAGGTGGTACAAAATCTGCCCCACGAATAAACACTGGAATTTTACGATAACCACTTGTATCTTTGATATTTTTATTGATAATTTCATTTAGCTTTACAATTAAAGATGGATTGATTTCATTGTCTTGTTGTTTCAATGATTCTTGTAACGCATATTTTAAATTGATTGCTTCATAGATTTCTCTAGGTTTTACATCTGATAGAGAAAATGAATTATCATTAAATATGATAGCGTATGTTTCTGCATATGATAAAGTATTTCCTTCAATTTTATTTGAACTATGGACACTACGAGTAATGAAATTTTCGTAATAATCTTGAGATTCTTTTATCGCTTTTTTAAAAGGATTCATTATCTTCACCTCATTCTGTTCAGTTTATATTATAACAGACTTTCAAATGTCATGACATACCTTTATTTATTGCTTTGCATTTATTTATCAATCTCATCCATTTCTTCCATCATTTCTAAATCATTCTCTTTCTCATCTTGGTAGATTTCTTTTAATCCACAATACTCTATTTCCTCAACCGACAAATAAAAATCATGCCCTTTTTCTTCATTCCACACGCCAAGATCACGAATATCTTGAATGACACTATCTATCCAATTATACAAAGCTTCAGCATAACTGGAGAAACATCCATCTTCTATCGTTTCTGCATCCATATTTTTTATCATCCATTCATAATCGAAAGTAATGCTTTCTTCTAAATCTCCTGTAAACACCAAATATACTTTGCTATCATGTTCGCATAAATTCCATTCATTAAATACCGAACTTACTTTTTCCATGATACCTTTGTTTTTTCTTCATCAGGAAATCGAAATAAAAATCTATCTCTCTGTATTCCAATTATTTCTTCAATGTTTAATACGATTTCTTTTGGTTTCATATCGTAGCGTAATATTTCATGCTCCCATAGTTTGCCTACATCTCCACCATATCTACCTTTTCCTTGATGATTGATGTTGTTCACAAACTTAATTGATGTACCGCCCTTATCTTTCCATTGTTCAAGGTTGACATTGTAATCATCAATTAAAATATCTCCTACATAAATTCCTTCAGGTATTTTGTCGGTTTTACTTTCCCATGTTTTTGGAAACAACCTATGTTCTTCATCAATAAATGGAAAATCTCTATCAATACAAATATTTTTTTGATGAACAACTTCCTTTGTGTCAGCAGAAGAAAGAATAAAAATCTCAATTTCTTCTTTATCTACTGAATGTAAAAGATTGATAGCTTCCTTCATATTTTCAAATGATTCTAATTTTACAAAAAAATCAAGTTCGTACATTTTTTCGATTTGCACATGCCCTGATTCATCTAATATATGATCGTGGAATCTATACAATGTTCCATCCATATCAATAAATACTCTTTTTTTCATTTTTTTATCCTTTCCTAGTCCGTTTTCTTATTTTTGAACTAAAAAATTGCGTTTTTGAAAAAAATCGGCTTCCACAATCAAACGCTAAGACGAATTACAAACTTTTTTGACTTGTTGTTCATGAAAGTAAAGATGGCTCTTAGCGTTCCATTATGGGCTTCTCATAGCGTGTATTTTTTTACACTTGTAATTTTTACCGAATTAAACATCATTATCAATTTCTTGAAATAGTTTTTCAAGATTTTTCTTATGTACCTGCCATTTCTTCAGCTCCAGCTTATACCCTTCTAATTTTTGTTGTTCTTCTGCTATCAATGTTTCAGAAGCAACAATTTTATTCTCATAAAATTTGATTTTATTTTCGATTGTTCTTTCTCTATTTGCCATATTAAATATAAATCTCCTTTCTTGATAGGTATTCTTTCAATACATTTACTTCTTGTCTTGGCATTTCTCCCATCATATGACAATCGTTCACATTGATACATCTTCCTTCTTCTGTGCGAAAGAAAGGACATTCCAATATGTACCAAGCCATATCATTACATCTAGTCTTTATGGTCTTTACCATAGGAATATCCTTGGAACTACATGAAGATGTTAAATAGAATAACAAATTTTTCTTCATGCCAATGATGGTAATTTTGTCACTATCTTCCTGATAAAACAAATTATAACCATTCATGAATTTATATTTTAATTCTTCATCAGCTATATTCGATTTCATCTTGTTCCATTTCTTCATCAATAATTTCCTCCTGACTATCGTAATTATCATATTCTGCTTCGATCGTAGATGGATTATATTTATCACTTTCTTTGATTTGTTCTTCTAGTTTTCTTTTCATAAAAAGTTATCCTTTCTTAGTATAAATCCAAACGCATTCCTGTATAGATACCACTAGCATCTTGAATTGGAGTACAAACTCCTGCCCTTCCTGAAGCAACCAATTCATTTTGACAAGCACTGGTTACATTATCCATAGTATAACCATCTGTAAACATAAAGTATTTTGTAACAGGTGGTGCAGGCTGTGGCTGTGGTGGTAGAGTTTGTTGCTGTTCTTGTTGAGGTACTTGTTGTACTGGCTGCATCGATCGATGTACAGCTACGTACGTCTGAGCATCGATCGATGTACAGCTACGTACGTCTGAGCATCGATCGATGTACAGCTACGTACGTCTGAGCATCGATCGATGTACACTACGTACGTCTGA
>ENA-OQCS01000454-OQCS01000454.1-human-gut-metagenome-genome-assembly--contig:-NODE-454-length-22772-cov-2.415191_pt1 | contig 22772 bp, 27 predicted proteins | sample MGYA00242757_ERZ504575 | MGnify/ENA primary metagenome ERZ504575 (study PRJEB26092, sample SAMD00036297) | human gut metagenome | host: Homo sapiens | study: EMG produced TPA metagenomics assembly of... | reverse complement strand
CATAATCCCAAACATAATCTTTCTTCTTAATAGTACGGCAATATCCACCCACTTCTTTTTCTTTTTCGATAATTAAATAATCACCGTCTGCGTAGTTTGCAAAAGTAAGTCCGGATATTCCAGCGCCAATAATCAAATATTTTACATTTCTATCCATCTGCTTTTCTCCTTTACTTCAAAAGATCACCAAATTTTTCTATAATCGCATCTGCGATACGTTCACTTGCATGCCCGTCTCCGTATGGATTACTTGCATGACTCATCGCATGATATGCTTCTTCATCTGTTAATAGTTTCTTTGCCTCTTGATAAATGACTTCTTCATCCGTACCTGTAAGTTTTAGCGTTCCTGCCTTTATTCCTTCAGGCCGCTCCGTTGTATCACGTAATACGAGAACCGGTTTTCCGAGAGACGGTGCCTCTTCCTGTATTCCTCCACTGTCTGTCATAATCAAATAACTTTTGTTTTGGAAATTATGAAAATCAAACACTTCCAATGGTTCAATCAAACGCACTTTATCACAATCTTGAAATACATCGTTAGCCACCTGTCTTACACGAGGATTCAGATGAATAGGATATACGACTTTCACATCATCAAATTCATCTACAAGTCTCTTAATCGCCCGGAAAATATGATACATCGGCTCCCCTAGATTCTCTCTTCTATGAGCAGTTAAAAGAATCATTCGGTTATCGCCCACCACTCAAAAATCGGGTGCTGATAATTTTCATCAACAGTAGTTGCCATCGCATCAATGGCTGTATTTCCTGTAATATATATCTTAGACTTGTCTTTTCCTTCATTCAACAAGTTTTGAGCGCTCACCTCTGTCGGAGAAAAATGCATATCGGCGAGACATCCTACCATTTGACGATTCATTTCTTCAGGATATGGGGAATATTTATTCCATGTACGGAGTCCGGCCTCAACATGTCCGATTGCAATTTGACTATGAAACGCTGCCAATGCTCCTGCAAAAGTAGTTGTAGTATCACCATGAACTAATACGATATCCGGTTTTTCTTTTTCCAAAACTTCACTAATGCTTCCTAACACTCTCTGAACTACATCATTCAATGTCTGACCTTGTTTCATAATATCCAAATCATATTCCGGCTTAATTTGAAAAGTTTCCAAAACCTGATCCAACATCTGTCTATGCTGTGCCGTAACACATGTAATCTGTTCAATCTCTTCTCGCGACTGTAATTCTTTCACTAACGGTGCCATTTTAATTGCTTCCGGTCTCGTTCCAAAAACCGTCATCACTTTAATTTTTCTCATGTTGCTACCTCTCACCATCATAAGTTAATGTAAAATCTTATTTTCAACAAAATCATCAAATTTCTTTGCCACATTTACTGCATCATATTTTTTGCGGTTTTCTTCGTTTACTTCAATTTGATATCCTTCGTATAAAATCAAATATAAATAATTTTTGATCTCATCTACTGTATAGGAAACCGTAAGTCCATTCACATCGCGTACCACTCAGCCCCCGCTCCATCAAACATCGTAATTCCAAAAATCGGTCTGTCCGCGCCAATATAATCAGCTAATTTAGCAGCGAAGAAAATGTTCTCATCTAACACACCGCTCAAATTTGCATCAATATGAATCAGCCAGTCACTATTCTTCATAAGGGATAAGCTCGTTTTATAGTCCACAGGTTTCTTGATCTGAACAATATCTAACAATTCATTATCTAAAAGATATACTTTTTCTTTTACAGACATATTTCCATAAAAGAAACTTCTAATTTCTCCGCCAAGTCCGAATGTTCTTTTTTCATACTAGCTATAGCTTTAAGAAACAAATGCGGCGTTCTGATATCATCAAGATGTCCAATATATACCATCCGTATCTTTCCACTATTTTCTGCATCAATCTCTTTATCATACAAAGAATAATCAAAACTATGCGGAAGAACGATTGCTTTCGCTTTTATAGCGTCTGAGTATTTGCCGGTCATATATTGCTTTTGATATGGATTATTCATAATAATATAATCAGATTTTGTTATAATGGCATCTTCTAATTCTTGCTCCTTTTTATACGGAATCTGCTCTTTTTTCATTCGTTTCTTCCATATCTCGTTCTTAATCATTCTCTTAGGTGATATAATTTCCCGAATTCCCATCGGTCTGATATATCTATTCTGTAATGAATACGGAGAAATCTTTTTTATAGTTTTTAATACAAAAGGATTATTTGCGATTGGATCTCCAAACGATGCAATCCACTTAATTTCCGGTTTAATTTCTTTTATTTTCAATCCGATCTCATGTGATTCCGGAGGCATGGAACGAGTCATAATAATGTCATACTCTTTTTTATGAGCGTTAAAATACTCTATTGTTTTGTTTTTCCATATCTCCAAAGTGTCTGCCTGAATTGGAATTTTCCGAACATTTTCGCATTCCGGCAGATATTCTTTATTTCCATATGACCAAGATGCATTACTTTCCTGCATACAAACATCATATTGCAATTTAGAATTTCTGAGAAGTTTATATGTCACTAATCCTTCTGATGAATTTATCGGCGGATAAAACCAACTTATAACTAATATTTTCTTCATTAGAATTTTCCTTTCAATCTTCTTGCCATTTTCATTGCAGTGTTCCATTTTCTACCATTCAATCTGACAAATTTAAACTTTGTCTTTCGATTATATCTTATATATGCCATACAATTTATCCGTTCATATAAAGCCTTATTCACCTTCAATAAATACTGATCAAAGTCCACTATTTCTTTATATGCTCTTGCATGATCCTTATCATATTCACAATAGATAGAATAATGTGTATTTAACGTATATGTGAGAATAATTTCTATATATCTCTTTTATTTGACGACAACTTTGAAGAAATATGTGTATAATATTCTATCAGCATTTATCATTTTTTTATGGTGTTCTTGATTTCGGACAAAATTATCCATATTCATGCTTTGTTCTTTTCTTCCGATAAAATAACGATAAATATCCAGATGATAATACGTAAAAGTCTCAACTTTCGTCATAGGAACAACATTATACTGCATGTCTACATAAAATGTTTTTTCTAACATTTTAAGACCGGACGTTCTTAAATTTCTGTCTTATACGTAGATGTTGCCATAACAAAATATTCACCTTCAAGAATTTTCAGATCAATATCATCAAAGCAATAACATTTTCTATCTTCTAAATTCTTATATACAAAATATTCCGATTTACTATTGTACGTATGTTCCTTTCGATAATCACACACAACTAAATCTGCATCTTCCGATTTTAATCTATTCACAAATTTCACAAAATCAGTAGAGTTAAACCAATCATCACTATCTAAAACTCGAAAATATTTTCCCTTTGCTTCCTTGATGCCTGCGTTTATTGTAGAGCCATGCCCTCCATTTTCTTTATCAATCAGTCTGACTGTCTCCGGATAACTATCCACATACTTTTGAATAATTTCAACGGAATGATCTTTTCCTCCGTCATTTACTACAAGTATTTCTATATCATCCATTATTTCAGAAACAATCAACGAATCTAAACATCTTTTTTATATATTTTTCTGTATTATATACCGGAAATTAATATTGTTAATGCTTTCATGCGTTCTTCAGGATTAAAAATCCATTTTCTCCTTTTCTTTCTTTCTGTTTTTTATAATCGACTGTACAATCTGAGTATATGATGTATTATCAAAATCTACCGAATTAATTACCACATCATTCTTAACCGGTAAGGCTTCGACGAGCTCCTCCACACTAAAAAACAAATCTTGTACGCACTCAAATTTCTCATATAAATCCATCATTTTATTATAATAGTGTGGGTGCTGTGTGTATAACAGCGAGAAAGTTCTGCAGCCATTCATGAGTCCCAGTAAAGCGCCATGATAACGCATACTGATAACCACGTCACATTCTCGTACTTTTGACAAATATTTTCAAAACTATATGCCATAGATTCTATAGAAAAATTAAATTCACTTTTCTTTTCACAAAATTCATTATAAAATTTGTAATCGCAATCGTGATAATTATAAAACGGAATAAAATGAATTTCTGTTTTTCTATATCGTACGTACTCTGAATATGTTCAACTAACTTTTCTAAAGATCCCAGTAAATCCGCCTGACAAATCCAAATGATTCCTATCTTATATTTTTCACCTTTTTCTTTCATTACCTTTGGATATTCATTTGTTAAAACAATATCATTTATCATAGTTATTTCGTGTCCGCAAGCAGACTCTATGAGTCTTTTACTGTACTTATCTCTCACGCTAAAATTAACACTTCCGTCAATAATTCTTTTTAACTTTTCCTGATACTCCTCATTGACTATTTTTTCATTTGTACTCAACCCGATGGCATGCACTTCCTTATTCTTTTCTATAAATGATAATGCCAATTCAATGAATATTTTCCCTAAATCATATTTAAAGCTTTCTTCTTGAAGATATCCGCTATCATCTAAAATTGCTCCACCTCCAAAAATAACACTATCAAATATATCGGCCAAATGATTAAAATCAAATTTTGTTTTAGGATAATGAATAATATTCATGCCGGGATAGCGAAAAGCATCTAAATTTTCATTGTCACACATCATCACATAAATGTCATTTTTAATGACATTCAGGTCTCTGTACAATTTTTGCAGCATCAATTCATCACCCAGATTAACCGCTCCATAAAAACCAACCAATAATACTTTCGGGGATTTATCAGATGGAACTTTAAAATACTCCAAATTCACATAATCATTAACTTTTCCTAATACTGCTCTTTCGGAAAACTGCTCAAATAATCGATCTGCACATTGTTCTGTAAATTGTTTCATCTGATCTACAGAAACAATCACTTTTTCAACTCTTTGCTCTAAATTTTTTTCTAAAAGTTTCTTCTTTTTCAACTAACAAAGACTGTTTTTTATCAATCTCTAAAATTTTCCGATTAAGATATTTTAGTTTTTCTATCATGCCTTGCACTCTATCCAACATTTAATTCTCAATCCCCTTTTCTACATAAATGAGTAATCATTTTCCTATTTGACTCTCATAATATGCGGCACATACTTTTTCCGCTGTACCTACTTGAATTACTTTTCCATGTTCTAACCAAACCACTTTATCACACAAACTTTTAATAGATTCTATAGAATGCGATACATAAAGAACTGTTGTACCTCCTGAAATCAAACTCCGCATTTTATTTCACTTTTTTCTGGAAATTCAAATCTCCCACTGAAAGAATCTCGTCCACGATCAATATTTCAGGCTCTACAATCGTTGCAACTGAAAATGCCAAACGAGCAATCATTCCTGACGAGAAATTTCTTACAGGCACTTCTAAAAAGTCATGTAATTCAGAGAAATCTACGATTTCTTGATATTTGCTGTCAATAAAATCTTTTGAATATCCCATAACAGCACCGTTAAGATATATATTTTCCCGTGCATTTAAGTCAAGGTCAAAACCTGCCCCCAATTCAATCATCGGGCAAATATTTCCTCCTACGAGAACTTTTCCTTTTGTCGGCTTCATAACTCCGGCAACCACTTTTAAAAGTGTAGATTTCCCTGCTCCATTTGATCCGACAAATCCAACCACCTGACCTTTTTCCACTTAAAACTAACATCTTGCAATGCCCAAAACTCATTTTCTTTTTTGTGCATTTTTCGTTTTTCTCTTGCACTTTTACTGAACAAATCTACTGCCATCTGTTTTAAAGAGTTATTTTTTTCAATTCCTAAATTAAAACGCATCGATACGTTTTGAACATCTATCATAACAGCCTCCTAGATCCTACATATAATAAATAAACTTATCCTGATTTTTCTTAAATACAATCATCCCAATAACTAATGTAATTAAACATGATGCTCCGCATATAATAAAGCTTTTTACTGACGGCATTTGATCATATAAAATAATCGTTCTCGCAAACGTAATGTAATGATACAACGGATTAAATTTCAACACTTGTTGTATCCATGGATCCAGCATATTAATGTCGTACATTATAGGCGTAAAATAAGTCAAGATTGTCAGTACAATTCCATAAATATAGAACATATCCCGTAAAAATACGGATATCGTGGATAAAATGAATCCAACCCCTACTGTAAAAAGCAATAAACACAAATATGAATAGGGCAAAAGAAGATGTAATGCCGTAATATGACATTTCGTTTCACCACTGCCCGACAACAAAATCACACCATATAAAGGAATTAATGTTAACAAAAAATTAATTCCCACAAATAAGCATTTTGACAAAGGGAAAATATATTTAGGAATATATATTTTGTTCAACAAAGAGAAATTTGCCACTACAGCACTCATGGATGAATTTGATGCTTCACTATAATAATTAAAAAATGTTAGTCCCGTCATTAAATAAACAAGATAGTTTACTCCCGGTACGGAAAACTTAAAGACATTAGAAAACACAGCAGCCATAACCGCCATCATCAAAACCGGATATAATAAACTCCATAAAACACCTAGTACAGAGCGCTTATATTTCACTTTGAAATCTCTGCTGACTAATTGTCTCAATAAAAATGAATACTTTTTAAAATTATCTATGATATTTTTAATATACATTCCTTTCACCTTTCCTTTTTCTACATTCTGTACTAGTATACGCTATCCCTTTTAAAATTTCAAGCATTTCACAAGCATAGAAAGGAAAGATCCAATTTAAAAGAGCATTCCATTTTTTCTCCGATTTGGAATGCTCTGATTTCATCAATATTTCTTCATTGGAAGAATATATAGTTTTACAATATTATTTCCATAATTTTTAGCTGTCGCCCATCCATATCCATTTGGATTTTCTTTTTGTCCCAACCACTGCACATATTCTGCGCTTCCACGTTTCACATATTGAAACGTGGATCTACAACAGGCTGTTTCAATGCTTCTTTTGAAGCATATGCCTTCAGATGCTGAACATGAGCTCTGATTCCAATCCGAATAGAATCAAATTTTGCTCCTGATGATCCCCCGCCAATAGCTCCTATCCCAGCAAAATTATATTGATCTTTCTTAACATCTCCACCGAACTTCAAAAACCCAGTTTCCATCATTGCCTGTGCAAAAGCGACCTCTGCTTTTACGCCTTCTACTTCACTTTCCTCCTTATATATCTGACAGAACTTCTCTATTGTAGGCGCTTCGCTCACATTACTGTATGGATATGATACCGTCGCCTTATTTTTATAAAACTTAACCATTTGAGAAACAGACACATTTGTTTTACCCATAATAGAGTACAACGTTTTTTTCTGTTTCTAAAAGTGTCCATTTTTGGGCTGTCGATTGATTAAAAGTATAAGTTTGAACATTTGTCCCTGCTGCTGCAGATGCAGATGTAACATCTAATACAGTACCCAATTTTGACTGTATATAATATTTACCATCTCCCGCATCCACAAATCTCCAAAGCTGAGCATCGGAGCCGTTCCACGAATACTGCCATACATTTGCACCTGCTGTTCTTGATCCATTTGCCACATCCAATACTTTTCCGGATAATTTTGACTCTATCTTATAATATCCGTCAGACACTTTCTCAATCTCAAATTCTTGTGCCTCCGTGTTATTTATATTATAGATCCAAATATTTCCAAAATTTGCTTTAGAACCATTGGCGATATCTAAAGTTTTCGATGAACTTAACGCTGTCTGAATCGTATATATTCCTTCCGGAACTTCGATCGAATCATATTCTTTTTCCAAATGCCATTTCTGTGCCAAACTACCGTTTGCTGTATACGTCCAAATATTTGTATATGGTGCATACACAGCGCTCCAAATATCAAGAACTGTACCTGTTTTGGATCGAATATAATACCCCTCGCTTGTACTCACAAATTTCCAAAGCTGTGTATCTGAATTTGCAACCCATTTTTTTGCACTACATTCACACCCGCTTTTCGCGTATCATTTTCTACTGTCAGTGCTTTTCCCGAATGCTCGGCAATAATTTTATAATATCCTTTTCCCACATAGGAAATATTAAACCGCTGTGGCTTCGTGCATTATAATAATACAACCATACATTCGCACCATCCACTTTAGAAGCATTCGCTACATCTATAGTGTATTCAGATTCTTTAGAACTTCTTAATGTATATTTTCCATCTTTCACCGGCTGATAAGTAGATGCTTCAAATTTCCATTGTTGTCTTTTACCGCTCTCCAGATAACTCATCTGTACATTCATCCCTGATGAAGCTGTATTTCCACTAATGGAAAGAAATGTTCCCAGTTTCGACTGTAAATAATATCCACCGTCTTCCGCCTCGATAATCCTCCAAAGTTGTGCTTCTGATCCATTCCATGAATACTGCCATACATTCGCACCCTGCTTCTTAGATCCGTTTGCTACATCTAAGGACTTTCCGGACTTTTCAGAAAGAATCTGATAATATCCATTTCCCACATAATATAGTTCAAATCTCTGTGCTGATGTATTATTGGAGGCATACATCTGGATATTTGCATAATCTGTTTCCACCGCAGACGCTATATCTAAAACCTGCTTACTGTTTGTTGCATTTGATATCGTATATGTTCCGTTCTCAAGAGGTCTTTCATCAATCCCCTCTTTTCCCGATTCCAGTTTCCATTTTTGCGCGTCACTTCCATTCGCCGTATACATTTGAATATTTGTTCCTTCGGCGATAATTCCACTAAAAATATCTACAACTGTTCCCAATTTTGATTTTATGTAATAACTTCCATCCGAATTAACGATAAACTTCCAAGTTGAGCGTTACTTCCGTTCCATGAATATTCCCACAAATTTGCGCCTGGTTCACTCGATGCATTTGCCACATCCAAAGATTTTCCTGATTGAACCGATAAAATTTGATAATATCCGGCTCCCATATACTTTATATCGAACATCTGATTTTTCGCACCCACATATGTTCCAAGCGTAGCATTTTGTCCGTTAATCGAAATTACATTCTCAGAAAATTTTGCATTTGAAATAACATACCTTCCATTTGCAACAGGTGCATTCTCCGCTTTTTTCAGCACCCATTTCTGGATATTATTTCCATTCACCTGATCCATACATACATTCGTTCCCGAAACCACATTCGATGTTGCTAACCCTATTGTTGTTCCTAATTTTGATCTTATATAATATGTTCCGTTATCTGCTTTTACAAATTTCCAAAGTTGAGCATCACTGCTATTCCATGCATATTGCTGCAAATTCGCATTTTTCTTCTCAGATCCATTTAAAATATCTAAGCTTTTTCCCGAGTGTTCTGCCACGATCTTATAATATCCGTTTCCGACATATTCCACTTCAAATCTCTGTGCCGAAATATTTTTCAGACTATCTAATTCAACATTGGCGAAATTATCTGATGATTCTTTTGATACTGTAAGAACTTGATTTTTATTTACACTATTTGCAATCGTATATGTACCGTTTTCTATCGTTTTATTATCAGCTTTAGTCAATTTCCACTTTTGAGCATTGCTTTGATTACAAGTATATGTCCATACTGTATTCCCATCGCTTGTCACTCCCGAGTGTATATCTATACAAGTATTCAACGCTGACATAATATAATATGTTCCGTTTCCCGCATCAATAAAACACCATTTTTGTGCTTCTAAAGCACTATTTCTCTCTCTTTGTTCTATATACGCGTAACCTGCTTTCCATCTCCAACTGCTTGCAACGCTTTTCCCGAATGCTCAGCAATGATATTATAATAACCATTTCCGATACTAACTATTTCAAATCGTTGTGAAGAAATATTTTCTTTTTTTGTGGATAAAACTGTTCCCGCTCCTGAAGTGAAAAGATCATTGCTTATTTTAATACCTTTTCCTGATGCCAATACACTATCCAAGGTGTACGTTCCCTCCGGAACATTAACTCTTACTCCCATTTTTTGCAATCCGAGATATCTTGCAATCCCTGTAGCGTCTGCAACTCCAAGCTTTTTAAGTCCTGATTCCGTTTTCAAAAAATTATTTACATCACTACCATTTGAAAGGAATGCATGTTCTACAATAAGTCCCGGAATTCCATGTTCTTTACAATGAATCTGAACAGAAAAATAGTCTGAAATAGAACCATCCGGATATTTTTCATTAATTGTAGTATCTTTACTGTATACAGACCGTCTTCCTAATCCGATTGCCACAAGCTCATCTAAAATTGCTTCTCCTAATTTACGACCTGCCGCACCCACTTCTGCTTTCCAACTATTATTAGGCACAATTACTTCTGCTCCACTTGCAGCTGACGATACAGAAGAATTAAGATGAAAGCTAACAAATATTTTAGCTCCTGCATTTACAGCCGCTTTTACGCGATCTTCCATACACGTAATTCCCGGCTTATTGTAAGGACACGCAGCACCTGTGCGTGTCATATATACTGTAACACCTGCATATTGCTCAAGTTCCTGTTTACAGTAATTGGCAATCTTTAATGTTAAGTCTTCTTCCCTTAATCCATACCCTTGTGCTCCCGCATCATTTGCATCATGCCCCGGGTCTAACGCGACCACAACATTTCCCGATTTTGCATCAGAAGCGTTCCCATAAGTACTTACCGTATTCATTCGATCTGCACTGACCACCTCCAATGCTTCTGCTATATTATCTTGTGCTTCTGCAACTCCATTTTCATCTATTGTTACAACCGAAGTTTCTACACTCGACTCTTCTTCAGAAAATTGACCTTCAACCGGTTTTAATTCTTCAATCCCTTCATATTCGGTATCCACACCAAATTCAGCTTTGACCCCGATATCATCAAGTGCAATTTTCTTTTCTTCTGCACTACTTTTTATAAGAAGATTTGTTGCTTTATAAATTCCCGCTGATACACCCTGCGCATATTCTTTTTCAAACAGATATAATGTTCCCGACTGTTTTGCGAGATTCCATTCCTCTTGATTACCTTCTTCATCCTCGATCATTAAGGCTATTGTTTCTGCCCCTGTAATTTCTTTATCAAATGAAAACACAATTCTTTGTGTACCGGGAGTTTGTACATAGGGACTTTCAATATACACAAAGTTCACTTTCCCATAAGTAATCCCTATTTTTCCACTTTCTACTTCTTGCTCTGTTCCTTCAGTGGCATCTGTATTAACAGAAGACTGATCTTCATTTAGTCCATCTTCTGTTTTATTCTGATTTTGATTCTGTGTATTATCCTCTTCAGTAAATTGTTTACCCCCATCTTCTATATTCGCTGACTGATTTTCTTCTATTCTATCTCCATAGTTTTCCGTTCCGTAAACAACATTCATCGAAACATTTCCTGTAAGCATACTGGCAAACAAGATTCCTGCAATTATCTTTTTTATTTTTCTCTTCATACTTCTCTTGTATATCTCCTTACTCGCTTTTCTTCTTATACTATTTCTTTAATCTCAATTTCAAAATGACATTATTCCGCTATAACCGTCATAATTAGCTCCATGTGATGTTTGCAAAACTTTTCCTTCTTCAGTCAGTTTTATTCCATCACAGTCATATGTCTCAAGATATGTATTAATAATGCATCCTATAATCTGTATTTCACCGGTTGTTCCCATACTTCGTATGTATTCTCCGGTTGCAGCATTAAAATCCAGATCGATCAGATGTGTTTCTTCATTTACTTTAAAACTTAACAGCTGACAACCTTCCGTCAAAATTCCGTTTCCCTGAAGAGCCTTCCATATATCATATTCCGTTTTAACTGTAATGGTTTTTCCCATTATCTCTCCGGTTATGTCATCAACATAATAAACTCTGGCTTCCCTTGAATTTTCGTCTTCATCCTCATCTTCTTCAACCTTTTTATTCTCATCTGCTTCTTCATCTTTTTTATTGAAATCTTCTGCATCTTCTTTTTTATCTAGATTTTGTTCTATTTTCGTATCGTCTTTATCTTCATTGTCTTTATTTGCACAACCTGCCATATAAACAAGATATTCCAAGCAATAAACTTATTATCACTACCGATAAGCATCTTTTCTTCTTCATATTGTCGCACTCCTCTTATTCACCTTATTAAATACTACTTACTAATAATAACAAAACAAAGTTTCTTTACAATTACAAGTTTTTCCATTGCAAAAAGGATTCCTCCATTTAAGGAAGAATCCCCTTGTAGCTTCTTATTCTACTTTACATTCAGTACTTCCTATTACATATTCTACATCTGTAAATTCTACTGCCCGAACATCAATATAATATTTTCCTTTTGCATTATTGAATAAATCCATTTTTATACTTACTTCATATTGATTATCACTAATTTTTTCAGCCTCTATCCACTGTAAGTCTCTTTGACCTTCTTCTGTCCACACCGCCAAAACAATCGTCTTTAACTTTTCTTTTATTGCAGGATTTATTTCTTCTATATTTACTTTTATAGAATCTGATCCTACTTTCTGCTTCAATACAAGCTCCTTCCATTTTTCCTCCTCTAATTAGTACAGTTTCATTATTTTTATCTATTCCTGAAACTTTTTGTAAAAATTCAGATTTCTTTTTCAGCTCTGCTTTTAACTCCTCTTCTCCAACGCTTTCCATTAATGTCAACTCTTCTGAAAATAAATTCGTTCCAAGTCCTAATCTGTTTCCTTCTATTTTGACGCCCATTGCAGCCAGTGTTGTAGGAAAATTATCCATTGTTGTATATGTTCTCTTCATATTATTTACCGGATTAACAGCAGAATTAATATACGCCGTATATGTTCTTCGATCATACTTTCCTTCTTCATCTACTTTTACACAAAAGTCACTGTCCATTGTCAAGTGATCCCCCGATATACGATTGTCGTATTATCATAAAACGCTGTTGTTTTACCCACTCAATAAACTCATAAACTTGTTTACTTGAACACGCCATAACATTTGCATACTGATCCCCATAATCATTCGGACATTTTTCACACATATATCCATCTTCAAAATGTGTATCTACCGTAAGCATTGTAAGATTAAAAGGTTCTTCTTGCCGGGAAAGCTCCGTGCATTTTTCTTTTGCAAACTCAAACAACTTTTCATCTTCATATCCCCACCAGACTTTATAATCAGAAGGTATCTTAGAATTTTCTATTGCATAATCATAGTCATCCAGAAAATAATCTCCATGCTCTGAAAAATATACTTTTCTCCCGCCAAATTCAGCTTTTGATCCGATAAGCAGTGTTTGAGAATACCCCTGTTCTTTTAATATATCTCCCAAGTCGTAATACCCGGGAAGAAATGTTCCTGCGTATCCATATCATTCGCATCTATGCTTGTTTTTAACGGAAGTCCCGAAGTCTGTGCAAACATTCCTGCCATTGTCCACGTAGTTCCTTCTACTGTATGGCCACCGTTAAGATCTGTTGTTTCTCCCGAGAAGTCTTCATTTTCTTGTGCAAGCTTCGTCAACTCCGGAATATAATTTTCCGTAAACGCACCGCCGTTGTTTTCATCTGCATATGTTGTTTCCATAGATTCCAAATAAATATAAATAAGATTTCTTTTTTGCTCAGGAAATTCTAAATCTATATTTTTCGGATCTGCATAATTTTCTTCTATAAAATTAGATTTTGCAAATTGATTATATAAGTATTCTCCTATTCCTGCTTTTTCCCATGCTATATACAAAGAAACCACAATCGCACCCATTGAAAAGAATATTCCCGTTATAACAAAACAAACATAATACTTTGTTTTTCTTTTAAAAAATAAAAGCACAGAAAACAAAATTAAAGCAAGAAGCATTGGTACAATACACTGTACTATATATTCTATAATCATATCCTGATTGGCACCACTTAAAGGTTCCGTGAGATGGAATACCAATTCATCTACTGCCAAATTAGGCCATGTTTTAAACATCCACCGAACGCTAAATCCTAATAATATCGCTAATCCTACCATTACAACGGATATAGCTGTTCCTAAATATTTAATCATTTTTTGAAACTTCTGCATTTTTGCACCTCTAAAATATGTATATTATTAATTTTTCTTTAATTTTCTTTTAAATTCTTTATCAGTTAACTTTTTGTAAAATCAATGTCAACTGATTTTACATATATAGATACAACCACTACCACCACTTTAGCGCCATACTATTTACATATCATTTCATAATTTCTTTCCACGTACTCAAGATAACAAAAAACAGAGCTTTCTACAGTTATCTATTCCACGCCTGTAAACAGCTCTGCTTTTCATCTATTTCTTTTATAATTCAAATATAACAGTAACGTTATTTCTATGCATTCTTTATAATCAGTATTAATTCAACGCCTCTCCGCTTTCAAGACTTCCGCCTTCTTCCACGATATTCGCCAATTCAACAATACTGTTCACAACTTCTTCATCAGGATAGAGCACATATAAAGGCATGTCCGGCACAGAGTAGCAATAATCCTCCCCATCTGTTCCGCTTGCCGCCACAGACTGAATTGTCCATTTTGCCCCTGACTTAAGCTGGCTTTTCACAAGAGAATTCAGCTGTCCCTGTGAAATGTTTGTCTCTACATCCTGACTCACTTGATTAATGATCGAATTTGCTTTCAAAAGCATCGTCGGTGAAAGCACTTTTTTAAGCATAGCTGTTATAACAGCCTGTTGGTTCTTACCTCTTTGATTGTCTCCGCCTTCCAATGCATGCCGTTCCCTGCTGAAAGCAAGCGCTTGTTTTCCGTCAAATGATTTATTCCTTGCTGTACTTCCATCTCATAACCGGATTCCCATCCTGTCGTAAATGCATATTCCGAGTAAACATCTACTCCTCCTAAGATATCTACAATCTCAATAAGGGAACTGAAGTTTAAATCTTACATAATAGTTAATATCCGTTTCATACAACGCACCGAGCGTTTCCATGGACACATCTATTCCATATGTTCCGGCATGTGTCAGCTTATCGTTCATTCCATCGGATATTCCGGGTATCGGAATATAATAATCTCGCGGTGTCGTAATCAGCAAAATCTGATGCGTCGTCGGATTTACGACTGCAATGATATTCACATCACTTCGTATGGAATCACGGTCATCGTCCGCATCGTCTCCGTATGTATCAATTCCGCTAATATACACAGTAAATGGCTTTTTAGTCAAACTGTCGTCTTTTGCCGAACCTCCGAAATCAAACTTCGTTTCAATCTCGTGCTTATAAATGATCCGGATCTGATCGTTGTAGCCTTCAACAGCATTTTCCATCAATTCTGTATAAGACTGATTGTATATAATTGCGTCCACTTCTCCCGAAATAAGCGCCTCTGCCTGTTCCTGAACAGACTTGTATTCTGTTGTGGATATATCTCCGATCTGATCCTGAATATCCATAACAGCAGCTTTCATGTTCTCAGCTCCGGTATTAAATTGAACTCCGAACTCGTAATCGGATGCATCCTCCAATGTTTCTGCCGGATCATCTTTTAAAACAGCCACTACCATCTTATCAACTTTTGAACCGCCGCTTGTAATTGCCGCGATCATATCATTTGTCTTTGCAATGTAATATGTGCCCACAGCTAAAACAGCAATCAGAAGAATACTGTATACTTTTCCCGTCACTCCTTTTTTCTTTCTAACTGCCTGTGTCGTAAATGTAATGCACCACAAAAAGAAAAGGATCAGCGCGGCAAGCGCCAAATATTTCAAAGGAAGCATATCAAGCAGTACGAGTACTCCCATAAATGCCGCACTCATAATAACCTGCAAAATCAGACAGAATTTTCCGAAACCATTTTTTCTGGATCTCTCCGCATATTTTCCCTTAATTTGATTTTTTCGTCCGGTATTTCCGGTCGGTTTTTGTTTCTTTGACATTTCAGCAATTCCTTTTTCCGTTTTTCAAATGTACGGTTTTTATGTGTACCCTGTTCAGCCTTACAGCTTGTCCGGATAAATTCCTTTATCTATCAGACTTTTCACGGCTTCCACAACCGTTTCACGGTCTTCTTTGTATGTCACTCCAAACCATTGATCTTCAGACTTCAACACTTTTACGCTCACAGTTCCTTCTTTCAGCAGTTCGCCTATAATCGTCGGAAGTAAGTATTCAGCTTTCAAATCTTCCATATCTGTTTTATTTAAAAACTGTTCAAATCCGTTCTTTAATATTGCAAAAAAATTCCGGCGTTAATCCCCACATATTCATAGATACCGGAGAGTCTGCATCGTACTCTGTTTCAATATCGCCTTCCCGAACAACCGCTTTATCTCCGTCTTTTTCTATATTATGTGTTTCAATGATCTCCTGAAGCATTCCGTTTTCATCAACACGACAAATTCCTCTTGTCACACCGCCGTTTTCACTTAAGGTATTTTTCAATACAAATCCAACCATACAAACCTGTATTTTATCAGCAGAGGGAATACTTGTCAAATAAGAGTACGCTTCTTTAAAAGCGCTCTTGCCGTAATAATCATCCGCATTAATTACAAGAAACGGTTCAGAAACAACATCTTTACAACACAAAATTGCCTGACCTGTTCCCCACGGTTTTGTTCTTCCTACAAACTTTTCGGCATATTCTGCCGGAATATCCGAAACTTCCTGATAGGCATACGCAACTTCAACCTTCTGTGCGATCCGATTTCCGATTACTTCTTTAAAATCTTTCTCCAGATCTTTCCTTATAACAAACACAACTTTATCAAATCCGGCCTCTATCGCGTCATAAACGGAGTAATCCATTATGATCTCTCCGTTCGGTCCTATAGGGGCAAGCTGTTTAATTCCCCCTCCGAATCTGCTCCCTATTCCTGCCGCCATTATAACCAATGTCGCTCTGCTCATCTTTTTCTCCTCTTTCTTCAATCACACGATATTATATTCAAATAAGTTCATTTTCTACAACTCGGATCATCTCCTGTAAAGCTTCTTCTTCATCTTCGCCTTCACAGATGATTTCTATTTCATCTCGATCTTTAATACACGCCCCAAGTACGCTGAGTACACTCTTGGCATTTGCAGTTACATTTTCATTTTTTGTAATTTTCTGAACTGTGATTTTGCTCTCGAACTGAATCGCAGCTTTACAGAATGTTCCTGCAGGTCTCAAATGCAGTCCTGTAGGATTATCGATCACTATTTTTTTCTTACCATTATTCCGTCTCCCTTTATGCTGCTGCTTTTTCTCTGTTTTCGCCTACTTTCCATTCATAACAGCCATCTTCCGTTCCAAAAGCAGCTTACTGTCCTTTTTGTTCTGTATTCGTATCGCTTTCGTTGCCGCCTTCCTGCTCTTTCTCCGCAACAGTAAGCTGAACTGTCACTTTCTTCATCAATGTAATTCCTTCCGGAATATCCACATCTACATGCACATCATATACTCCCGGCACTACATATGCAGACATATCCACAGAAACCGCATTGCTGATATCCAGCATTTCCAATGCTTTCTGATCACCGCTAAAACGAAGCGCTATCTCCGCATCCGGCTCATAAGATACTTGCAGACCCTCTGCCAGATTATTGATCTGGATCGAACTTACCATAAATTGATCGTTCGCGTTCCTTCTTCTTCCACCATTGCAGTAACTGTTATATTGGCAGTTTTCTCATCTACCAGCTGAACTCCTTCCGGCAGATATTCTGAGATATTGACAGATTTCTGAATCGGTTGTGAAGCTCCGCTGACATCAATAACAGGAACATCTATTTCCTCAATTTTATCGACCACATCTTTTTCCCCGTAAATCTGAACAGTTTCCGGTTCACTGCTGTACCCTGTATACTTATAGCCTTCTGCCGGAGTTCCCGAAACACTGAGTGAAATCGGAACGCTCTTGATCTTTAACACTTCAACAGACACAGTAATGCCGCCCTCGCCAAGATTATTTCCCAGCCGTGTCTGACTGATCGGGTTGCCGCTGATATCATACAACCCAAGTTTTGCTGTCTCCTCGCTGTCCTTTGCCAATCCCTCTACATCAATAAGAGCAACCGCCCGATCAATCTGGTCAAGGATCGACTCCGGTCCTGTGATCGTCACTTTATCCGGATTAACCGTCATATCACCTAAAATATACCCATCTCTTACTTTAGAATCCCCTGTGCTTACCGTAAGGGAAAGGACTTTCTTTCCCGATTTTTCTCTCTGTATCTGAAGATTTCTCGGCGCCGCCTCCGCAGATTCATATTTTCCGGCATAATTCGGTATGGAAATCTTGATCGGAACAAGTCCTGTACTTGTATCCATCTCCTTTATATCGCTGTCGCGACAATATCTTCTTTTGTCAGTTTCTGCCGCACTTGTCTTGTCGCCGATACAACAACACTTACTTTTTCTTCCCCAAGCACCTGATAGGTATCGCCTGCCGATAAAATAATATCCTCATTTATAATCGTTACCGGAACCTCGCTGAAAGTCTGTGTACTTACGGGATTATCAAGATTCACAACAATAAGCCATAAGAACGCCGCAAAAATAACCGCTATGATCTTTAATCCCAAATTATCCGTAAACTTATATTTTTTCATTTTCTGCGCCATCCTTCCGCAAGAAAAACCGCTTTGACTCGGCATTTCTATACTGAATCTGACTAAGACGCTTTCTCAATTCTTCCCTTGTAATCCCTCTGTCAAGCTGACCGCCCATAGCTACGGAAACAAGACCTGTTTCCTCCGACACCGCGATTACAAGAGCATCACATACCTCACTCATTCCCAAAGCCGCCTGTGCCTCGTTCCGAGATCTTTGCTGATGCGCATATTATCAGAAAGAGGAAGGTAACATGTAGCCGAAGTAATCCGGTCTCCTCGTATAATAATCGCTCCGTCATGAAGCGGTGTATTATGTTCAAATATATTGATCAAAACCTGAGGTGACACCTTACAGTCCAATTCAATTCCGGTCATTTCATATTCTGTAAGCTGAATCGCCTGCTCTACTACGATCAAGGCTCCTGTACATACTTTTCCCATTTCAAAACATGCCGTCACTATACCTTCTGCTGTCTGATCAGAAAAACGTTCATTCTCTCTGTTTTTATCAAACGGATTAATATTGCTAAGCAGGTTTTTCTCTCCGAGTTTTTCAAGCGCACGACGCAGTTCCGGCTGAAACACCACTACAGCCGCAATAGCCAGTACGTTGATCGACTGCGCCGCCAAATACAAAATCGTATGCATCTGAAAAATCCATGCCAAAAGAATAAATACCCCCAGCATAATAATTCCTCTAAGAAGCATCCACGCTTTTGTATTCTTGATCCAAAGCATGATCTCATACACGATTACGGCAACGATCAGTATTTCGATCACATCTTTAATATGGATGTTAGGAAAATACATTCCATTTGTATAATTGTCTAAAATACTTTTTATCCAATCTAACATACCGTAATCACCACCTTACCGTTTACTTCGATTTACTCCAGTCTTTGTTTTTCCAAACCGAGTTCTTTACTCAAACTTCTTGTCAAAAGAATATCATCCGCATCATTCTCTGTATTTATATTGTTCAAATCCGCATCTTCTCTGATCACCGTCGTTTCCTGAGGCTGGTTTTCAGTAATCCGTTTTACCTTCTTTTCCGGAACGGCTACTCCGACTTTAGGAACGGCTTTTACATAATAATAGTATTCATCATCCTCAAACTGGATATTCTCCGTACGAGAATAATCTACGGAAAAGAAAAGAAGTTCCAGCACAAGTCCTGTCACCGCGCAAGAACCGCGCTCAATATAATTTCTATATAAGATATATTTGTACTTAATACAATATTACCTGCCGCTGAAACAACAACCGTTACTGCCGCTCCCGCTGCCGACGCAATTTTCCAAGAATGATCCACACCTCTTGTACGGACAAAATTCACAACAAGAATTCCTATCGTCACTGCCATGACCATAAGCCACATTTCTTTACTTGCAAGCACTTGCTTTGTAAAACTCATCAAATTAGCCGCTATACCGGATGCATCTGCCTCCTTTAGCGCTGCCGCGGATACTTTCACATAATCTGTCATATAATAGGTGATAATTCCGCATGATGCAGGAACAATCCACACCGGCGATCCAAGCAGACCGAATGCAATCGGGATTACAAACGGGATTTTCAAACTAAACGCAAGTCCCGAAATCAACACAAGCCATGCTTTTTTCGGGGTAAAACGAAAATAGAAAATATACATTAAAATAAAAATGACGAGCGCCACAAGCGCAATCGGAAGCGACAACGCATAAAAATGTGCGAGTATCAATGCTGTCGCCGCTAAAACGGTAATTGTCATCGGAAGAAATGTACAGATCACTGCCAATCCCAAATGTGCAAAAACTGAAGATGCCGGCTTCATAAAACCTATGTTAGAGTTGATAACCCAAAACAAAACCAGCCCTGTCACAAACTGCAGCCCTTTTTGAATATAAATTGAATATAACGCATATATTCTCTGCAGCTTTTCTCTCCAAACAAGCAATGTACTCATGATTAATTTATCTCCTTCTTATTGTTGATCTTCTCGATTCTGGAAAGGTCTCTCAGATACTTTTTCACTCTCTGTTTTGCCTTGATATGCTTATTTTTATAAAAGCTTCCCGCACCGATTCCATATGCTATCAGCAGCGACACATAAGCGCCTATCGCCACCGCGGCAAAAACAAATAACTTTGCAAGCGTGATGCCTTCCATCGCAGCCTCTCCCCAACCGAGAAACAGCACTGCAACCGCCAATCCATAACCGACTGTGATCCAAATAAGCGTGACCCATGTATTTAAACTCGAATAATCTTTCTTATAATAGCTGCTGATCTTAAAATCTTCTTCTCCATAGTTTTTTTCATAAATAGCAGCCCGAGTCATCAAACGTATTTTCCTCTTATCTAACATGACGTCTTCCCGTCCTCCTATGTATTTTCCGAAATCCATATACTATATTCCAAATACGGTAAATAATTACATATGTATGATTATTATATCATATATTTAAATACCTTGTCCAATGCTTATAGTCAAAAAGTACACATTTTGCGCCCTGCCTTTTTTAATATTTTTGCTGCCTGCTCTACTGTCGCTCCCGTTGTATAAATATCGTCGATCAGAAGCACATTCGCCACAGGTTTCCATCTTTCTGACAAAGCAAATGCATCCCTTAGATTTCCCATTCGTTCCTGCCTGTCCAACTTTTTCTGCGCCGTCGTTTTTTCACTCGAAACAAAGCATCTGACACTAGAGACACTCCTGTCTTTTCCGACAAACATTTTGCTATAATCTCCGCCTGATTATACCCTCTTTTTCTCTTTCGAGATTTGTGCAGAGGAATGGGGATAATTTCCTCAATTCCCCATTTTATAACTTGATCTTTATAAGCTTGTGCCATTTCTGCCGCAAACAATTCTCCCCAACTGCGCTTATTATTATATTTGAATTTATATATCGCCGTTGATACCGGTTCTTTATGAAGCCACAAACTTCGCCCCTGGGTAATATGCGATGTTCTTTTTGCACAATCCGAACAATATTCTTTATATTCATCTTTTATCGGCTTCCCACATCTCATACATCTTGGCTGTCTGACGTATATAATCTTCTTTTTACACTCCGCGCAAACCCCTTCCGGCGAAATTCCCCGCAGAAAGGGCATACTTCGGATATAGCAGATTTAAAATTCTTGTATACGTTCCGCCAAACTTGTATACCGCGCCTGTTCGTTTTTGTTTTGTATCATTTCCTGAAATACTGCCTCACTCCCTACAATCGTCAAACATTTTTTTGCCCTTGTCACCGCAGTATACAACAGATTCCGGTTATAAAGAAGCTTCGGGCCCGGCAAAAGAGGAATGATAACTGCCGGATATTCGCTCCCCTGTGACTTATGTACGGTAATTGCATATGCCAGTTCCAGTTCTTCTGTCATATCAAACCCATATTTTACTTTTCGAGATTCGTCAAATTCTACCTCTATCGTTTCCGTATACTCGTTAATCTCTGTAATCACTCCCATATCTCCGTTAAACACACCGGTTCCTTTGTCTACCGTCAGACCGAATTTTGTAGATACTTCCCACTCGATTTGATAATTATTTTTAATCTGCATTACTTTATCGCCTTCTCTGAACAGCCTGCCGTTAATCTCACGCTGCGCCTTTTTCGGTTCTTCCGGATTCAAGTATTTCTGAAGGATTTCATTTAAACGTTCTACCCCAAGAAGTCCTTTTCTCGTCGGCGTCATAACTTGGATCTCGTTTTGATCTGCCCCTACATACTTCGGAAGCTTTTTCTGGATAAGCATGATCACAATACCTATGATCGTATCTGCATCCTGTCTTCGTAAGAAGAAAAAATCTCTGCTCTTATTATCGGGAATAACCGGCTCTCCTGCATTGATTTTATGTGCATTTACTATAATATCACTTTCTCCTGCCTGACGAAAAATACGAGTCAGTGTCACAACAGGAAACCGATGCGATGCAATGATATCTTTCAATACGCTTCCCGGTCCCACAGACGGAAGTTGGTCTACGTCTCCTACAAGTATCAGTCTTGTCCCCGGTATAACTGCAGACAAAAGCGCATGCATCAATGTCAGATCAACCATAGACATTTCATCAATAATAATCACATCCGCTTCAAGGGGATTCTGCCGATTTCTTAAAAATCCTCCCGAATTTTCCGCTTCTTCGGGATTTACATTCACTTCCAAAAGACGATGGATCGTCTGCGCCTCATATCCGGTAGCTTCTGTCATTCTCTTTGTCGCCCTTCCGGTTGGCGCTGCTAAAAGAATGCTCATCCTTCGCTCTCAAAAACGGATCATTGT
>ENA-OQCS01000453-OQCS01000453.1-human-gut-metagenome-genome-assembly--contig:-NODE-453-length-22794-cov-3.652226_pt1 | contig 22794 bp, 26 predicted proteins | sample MGYA00242757_ERZ504575 | MGnify/ENA primary metagenome ERZ504575 (study PRJEB26092, sample SAMD00036297) | human gut metagenome | host: Homo sapiens | study: EMG produced TPA metagenomics assembly of... | reverse complement strand
CTCTCCTTTTTGAGGAGTAAGTGCCAGAACAGGACTCGAACCTGCATGCCTCTCGACACACGCACCTGAAACGTGCGCGTCTACAATTCCGCCACCTGGGCATAAGTCATCTTCAATACATCTGAAAGAGCGGAAAACGAGACTCGAACTCGCGACCCTAACCTTGGCAAGGTTATGCTCTACCAACTGAGCTATTTCCGCAATGTATAAAAGCGTGAAGAGAAGGAGACTCGAACTCCCACGACATAATTGTCACTACCCCCTCAAAGTAGCGCGTCTACCAATTCCGCCACCTCTCCAACTTACTTTCAACAATTCAAAGAACCGACTGCTTTACCTTGGTGCCCAGAACAGGACTCGAACCTGCATGCCTCTCGACACACGCACCTGAAACGTGCGCGTCTACCAATTCCGCCACCTGGGCATAGGTAATTGCAATCTAAACTGCGTTGAGCGGAAAACGAGACTCGAACTCGCGACCCTAACCTTGGCAAGGTTATGCTCTACCAACTGAGCTATTTCCGCGATTGCGGATGCAAAGGTAGATATTTTCCTTAAACCTGCAAACATTCCGCAGACTTTTTCACACAGAAAAGTGTACATTTTCGCCAGGCATACAAGCAGACTTTTGATTATCAACTCATTCGCCCACGATAATCTTCATAAGAAAATTGCTTGAAAACTTCAGCTTTTCCTTCTTTTGTCCACATTGCAATGGCCGGATGGTGAATTCCATTGAACATATTCGTCTTTACAGTGGTGTAATGTATCATGTCCTCAAAGATGATTCTCTCCCCTATCTGCAGCTCATGGTCGAAACTCCACAGTCCCATATAGTCGCCGCTTAGGCAGGAGTTTCCTCCAAGACGATAGACATAAGGACCCGCATCACCCATCTCCGCTCCACGCACTGCAGGCTGATAGGGCATCTCCAGGCAATCCGGCATGTGGCACGTAAAGCTAACGTTGAGAATGGCAGTACGAATGCCGCGGTTTTCCACGATGTCCACTATCTCCGAGCTCAGCACACCGGTCTGCCAAGTGAAAGCGGAACCGGGCTCAAGAATGATTTGAAGATGTGGATAGCGCCCCTTCAAGCCCTGCAACAGACGGACAAGATGCTCTACATCATAATCCTTACGCGTCATCAGATGCCCGCCTCCTAAATTCAACCACTTAATCTGTGAGAACCAGCGGGAGAATTTTCCTTCCAAGTGCTCCAATGTGTGTTCCAGTTCGTAGGAAGAAGACTCGCAATGACAATGACAGTGAAAACCTTCAATACCCACCGGAAGTTCTTCGGGAAGCGGGTCGGCCATTACACCGAAGCGAGTACCGGGTGCGCAGGGATTATAAAGCTCCGTTTCCACCTCAGAGTATTCGGGATTGATACGGATACCGCAGGAAATGCCGCTTCCCTCCGCCACCACTACCGGATAAAAGCGGTGGAACTGCGAAAGCGAATTGAAAGTGATATGGCTGCTGCACCGCATTATCTCCGGAAAATCGGCCTCGGTATAGGCAGGCGAGTACGTATGTGCCTTACTTCCGAACTCCTCCAATGCCAGACGGGCTTCGTAGACGGAACTTGCCGTAGAGTGGTCTATATACTCCCTGAAAATGGGAAAGGAACGCCACATGGCAAATGATTTGAAAGCGAGGATTATCTCCACACCTGCGCGGTCGGCCACACTTTTTATCAGTGCGAGGTTCTTTCTCAGCAATCCTTCTTCCATAATATAGCAGGGAGAAGGGAAAAGGGAAAAGTCTTTATTTGTCATTCTTCTATCTATATTTACTATTCTAAATTGTCCGTATGTATCGTTCTAACTGTCTTTTTTTAAGATACCACGGTCCTACACTTATACCATCATCCTCTTACAAATATCCCGTTTTTGTGTGAGACAAAAGATGCGACTATCCTATGACAGCACTTTGAAACGCGCGAAGCGCAGCAAAAGTTGTTTGTCTCCCGCATTCTTGAAGCGGATGGTGGCTTTCGCATTGTCTCCTTCGCCCTCCACTTTCAAAACTTCACCCAGGCCGAAACGTTCGTGCTCTATCAGTTGTCCCTGCTGTACACAGTTGGCAGACCCGCCGGCAGAAGGCGATGTACTTGCCGTATTTGCAGAAGGCGCCACCCGTTTCAAATTACGTGGAACGGTCGGCGCAATAATCTGCTGTTTCGGTCGTACAGACACACGTTCTTTTCCTCCATACGGAGCATCTTCCCTATCAGGCGCAAAGCCTCTGGCGTTCTCCCTGCGGAAAGCGGCGGCTTCCTCCTCTACCCTGCGGAACATTCCCGCATCCTGAGGCAGACGCAGGAAACGTATATCTATATCCTTCAGGAAACGGCTGGGACTGCCGAACTCCATCTTGCCATACCGGAAACGTGTCTTTGCATACGACAGGAAACAGTGTTCTTCGGCACGTGTGATGGCTACATAAAACAGCCGCCGTTCTTCCTCCAATGCCCGGGGAGAGTCACCCACCATGCCGCTGGGAAAAAGATTCTCCTCCATCCCCACTACAAACACATTCTTGAACTCCAATCCCTTGGCCGAATGTACAGTCATCAGGGTTATCTTCTCATCGTCCCCATCCTTATCCGAATCCTGGTCGGTAAGAAGGGAAACTTCCGAAAGGAAGTCACCCAACAACACGTTCGGTTTTCCTTCCTCCTGCCGTTGGGCACAAAAATCACTCATACCGTTCACCAGCTCCTCTATATTCTCCTTACGGCTCAGATTCTCGGGAGAGTTGTCCTGACACACATCATTGATGATGCCCGATTGGCGGATAATGTCGGCACCAATCTCATAGGCATTCTTCTCCGCAGCATCTGTGATAAAGGCGGATATAAGTTCGCGGAATGCCTGTAACTTTCCCACCGTACCTTTATTGAAGTTCAAGCCATACGCCAACGGCTCACAAAGCACAGTCCACAAACTGACATTGTGCCCGGTGGCGGCAGCAATGATTTTTCCCACTGTCGTATCTCCGATACCCCGTGCAGGATAATTGATAATACGTTTGAAAGCCTCTTCATCATTGGGATTCACTATCAGACGGAAGTAAGCGATAACATCTTTGATTTCCTTGCGTTGATAGAACGACAAGCCTCCATAAATACGGTAAGGCATACTGCGTTTGCGCATGGCTTCCTCAAAGATACGGCTCTGTGCATTGGTACGGTAGAGTATCGCAAAATCAGAGTAGGCATAGCGCTTTTCACGCCGCAGTTCAGCTATCTTATTCACCACAATATCCCCTTCTTCCACATCACTGTATGCCTGGTACACACCAATGGCCTCTCCCTTCTCCTTTTCCGAGAACACTTCCTTGCGTATCTGCCACTGGTTCTTTTCTATCAGGCTGTTGGCCGCGCGGACAATGGTCTGGGTGGAACGGTAATTCTGCTCCAGCTTGAAGACCTTCGTATCGGGATATACTTTCGTAAAGTAGAGAATATTGTCAATATCGGCACCACGGAAGGAGTAAATACTCTGTGCATCATCCCCCACCACACAGACATGCTGATGGTTCTTGGCAAGTTGCAGCACGATGCTGTGCTGTGCAAAATTGGTATCCTGATACTCATCCACCAGAATGTAACGGAACTGCTCCTGATAACGTGCCAACACCTCGGGGTGGTCTCGGAACAGCAGGAATGTGTAGAACAGCAAATCGTCGAAGTCCATCGCATCCGCCCGCCGGCAACGCTCCCAATATCTCTGGTAGATGTCGCGAAGCGCCGGAACCTTGGCAGCACGGTCTCCTTCGTAAGCCTCCTTGTTGTTGGCATAGCCTGCCGGAGAAACCAGATGATTCTTGGCATTCGAGATACGCGCCTGCACCATCCCCGGCTTGTACACTTTCTCATCCAGCCCCATTTCCTTGATAATGGAACGTATCAAGCTTTTACTGTCTGCCGTATCGTAAATGGTAAACTGCGAAGTGAAGCCGATATACCCGGCCTCGACATGCAGAATGCGCAGGAACATGGAGTGAAAGGTTCCCATCCACAGATGCGCGCCCTCTCCGGCCCCACCTGACGGGCTATACGCTCCTTCATTTCGCGCGCCGCCTTGTTGGTAAAGGTCAATGCCAGAATGTTCCAAGGCTGGTAGCCATTCTCCAGCAGATAAGCAATCTTGTAGTCAGCACGCGCGTCTTTCCCGAACCGGCACCGGCTATCACCAGTGACGGACCGTCATTGTATAACACCGCGTTCCGTTGTCCTTCGTTCAGTTCCTCTATATATCGGGCATATCCGTATATCTTAAAATGATGATATTTTTCCTTCCTTTGTTTTTACGGAGGCAAAGATAAAAAAGCTTCGGAGACGTACGAACATTTCTATAGGTTATAGTGTTTATATAGTAAAGTTCCAAAATTAAATAATTGAAACTTATGAATACAATATTAACGATTTTAATGATAACAGTTATGACTTACGAAATGCCAAAACTTCCCTACACCAACAATGCACTGGAACCTGTAATCAGTCAGCAAGCCATAGATTACCACTACGGTAAACATCTGCAAACCTATGTGAACAACCTCAACAACCTCGTTCCGGGAACGGAATTTGAAGGCAAAGACCTGGTAACCATTGTTGCCACAGCACCGGACGGTGCCATCTTCAACAATGCAGGACAAGTGTTGAACCACACATTATACTTCTTACAGTTTGCTCCGAAGCCTGCCCACAGCGAGCCTACCGGCAAGCTGGCAGAAGCCATCAAACGCGACTTCGGCAGCTTTGAGAATTTCAAGAAGGAATTCAACGCGGCAGCTGTCGGCTTGTTCGGCTCCGGATGGGCTTGGTTGTCTGCCGACAAGAACGGCAAACTCCACATCACCAAAGAAGCCAACGGTAGCAATCCGGTACGCGCCGGTCTTGTTCCGCTACTCGGATTCGACGTGTGGGAACATGCCTACTATCTTGATTACCAGAACCGCCGTGCCGACCATGTGAACGAACTGTGGAGCATCATCGACTGGGATGTAGTAGGTAAAAGACTGAAATAAGTAACAAGGTCCCACTAAACATGTTAATGACGCATTCTTGAGCAACTAAGGTTCAAGAATGCGTTTTCTTGTTTAAAATAGCCATCTAACATATTTTAAAGAAATTCTTTGGCTTCTACCATAAGTATTCATTAACTTTGCTAAACTTAAAAGTTAAACAAAAGAAATGAAACTCATCGTAGTAACAGCACCCACATTTTTTGTGGAAGAAGACAAGATTATCACGGCACTATTCGAAGAGGGGCTGGATATTCTACATCTGAGGAAGCCGGAAACTCCCGCCATGTATTCAGAACGGCTTTTAACGCTGATACCCGAAAAATACCATAAGCGCATCATTACCCATGAGCACTTCTACCTGCAGGAAGAGTTCAGCCTGATGGGGATTCATCTAAACACCCGCAATCCCAAAGAGCCCCACGACTATTCGGGCCACATCAGTTGCACCTGCCATTCACTGGACGAAGTGCAGAACAAGAAGCATTTCTATGACTATCTGTTCCTAAGCCCGATATATAATTGCATCACAAAGTCCGGAGTCACGTCCGGCTTCACAGCCGAAGAGTTGCGGCAAGCAGGAAAAAGTAAGGTCATAGACAGTAGAGTCATGGCTTTGGGAGGCATTACTCCCGACAACATACTGGAGATTAAGGATTACGGATTCGGTGGTGCCGTTGTAATGGGTGACTTATGGAATAAATTCAATGCCTGCACGACCGCGATTATCTGGAAGTAATCCGCCACTTCAAGAAGTTGAAGAAAATGGCTGATTGAGCTTCTTGGACTGGCAAATCAAAATTTACCGTACTCTTTGTATTCAATACCGGCAGGCAACGTGAAATAGAAGGTGGAGCCTTCCCCTTTCTTAGACTCCACACCGATACCTCCCCCATAGTGCTCCACAATAGATTTGGTGATGGAAAGCCCCAACCCCGTACCTTTGATATTGTAGTTCATCTTCACAAACCGTTCAAAGATGGCATGTCTTCCCACTTCATCGATACCACAGCCTGTATCTGCCACATAAAAATAGAAGTTATGGTTGCTCAATCTCCTGCAACCGATTTTCACACTGCCCATCTCCGTAAACTTCAAGGCGTTCCTCACCAAGTTACCTATGACTTGGGCAAAACGCACGCGGTCCACCACCAAACGGCATTGAGGCAACCGTTCTACAAACTCCACCTGAATGCCCGTGGGATGCGAGCGCATATTCTCCGTCGTACAGACTTCATCAATCAGCGCGTTTACATCCACTTCTCCATCGTTATATTCCAGAGTATTTGCCTCAATCTTCGAATAGTCCAGCAAGTCATTGACCAGTTGCAGCAGCGAGTCCTTGTTATCATTAATCTCCTTCAGAAAAGCCATACGGGTTTCTCTGTCCAGATCATCCATTTCGGCAAGCATAGTTGTAAAGCCTACAATGGCATTCAAAGGAGTACGAATTTCGTGAGTCATATTAGCGATGAAAGCATTCTTCAGCTGGTTGGATTCTTCGGCAACCTCATTGATGCGCTGCAACGTCTTCAACCTTTTGCTCTTGCTGATGGAAATGATTATCATGATGACCAAAAGCAGAATGACAATTATCCCAAAACTATATACCAATGCTTCATTATTCTGATAGAAGTCATTCGTCCAAACATCGTATGCTGCCGTAATTGTCAATATCATCGTTTTTTGCTTGCTTATTGGAAACTATAAAATTATGGGAAGCAAATATACTAAAGAAAATACAAATAAATTAATAGAAACTACAGTTTTTTCCAACAAAATAGGCCGCATGCCATTACCAAGTAAAGCATGCAGCCCATAAATGTCATTATTCAGTATTATTGAAATCAGCCTTCAATGGCAGCCTGCGCCGCAGCCAGACGTGCAATAGGCACACGGAACGGAGAACAGCTGACATAATTCAAGCCAACTTTGTGGCAGAACTTCACAGAAGAAGGCTCACCGCCATGTTCGCCGCAGATACCGCACTTCAAATCCGGACGGATAGCACGTCCCTTTTCAGTAGCCATGCGCACCAACTGTCCTACACCATTCTGGTCGAGTACCTGGAACGGGTCTACTTTCAGAATCTTCTTCTCCAGATAAATCGGGAGGAAGGAAGCGATATCGTCGCGTGAATAACCAAATGTCATCTGAGTCAAGTCGTTCGTACCGAATGAGAAGAACTCGGCAGAGGAAGCAATGCGGTCGCAGTCAAGGCGGCACGCGGAATCTCAATCATTGTACCTACTTGAAGTCGATGCTGTCACCCACTTCTTCAAACAACTGGGCAGCCTCAGCACGAATCACTTCTTCCTGCTGCTTGAACTCATACAAGATACCGGTCAGAGGCACCATGATTTCAGGATGGGTTTCAACACCTTCCTTCTTCAATTCCAAAGCAGCACCCAGGATGGCACGCGTCTGCATCTGTGTAATTTCAGGATATGTATTTCCCAAACGGCAACCACGATGACCCAACATCGGATTATGCTCACAAAGTGCCTCAACACGTTGCTGGATATACTGGAGCTCACGCCCATCGTATCTGCATTTCCTGCTGTCCCTTCAGGTCATGGGGAACAAACTCATGCAAAGGAGGATCAAGCAGACGCACCGTCACCGGACAGCCTTCCATTGCCTTGAAAATTCCCTTGAAGTCAGCTTGCTGGTAGGGAAGAATCTTAGCCAAAGCCTTGCGGCGCCCTTCTGCATTTTCTGCCAGAATCATCTCGCGCATGGCTTTAATCTTCTCGCCTTCAAAGAACATGTGTTCCGTACGGCAAAGACCGATACCCACAGCGCCAAAATTACGTGCTACTGCGGCATCATGAGGAGTATCCGCATTGGTACGAACCTGCAGCTTCGTATATTTGTCTGCCAAATCCATCAGTTCCGCAAAGTCACCGGACAGCTCAGCCGCTTTTGTCTCCACCTTGTCTTTATATACTTCACCGGTGCTTCCGTTCAAGGAGATATAGTCACCTTCTTTCAACAGTACACCATCCACTTCCACTGTACGCGCCTTGTAGTCGATGTTCAAGGCACCTGCACCAGACACACAGCACTTACCCATACCACGAGCAACCACTGCCGCATGCGAAGTCATACCACCGCGGCAGTCAGGATACCTTCGGCAACTGCCATACCTGCCAAATCTTCCGGAGAAGTCTCGATACGTACCATCACCACACGCTTGCCGGCAGCATGCCATTCGGCAGCATCATCGGCAAAGAATACGATTTGTCCCGTAGCGGCACCCGGAGAAGCGGGAAGACCACGAGTCAACACCTTAGCTTGTTTCAGAGCTGTCTTATCAAATACCGGGTGGAGCAGTTCGTCCAACTTATTGGGCTCACAACGCATCAATGCAGTCTTTTCGTCAATCATACCTTGATGGAGCAAGTCCATGGCAATCTTCACCATAGCGGCTCCGGTACGCTTACCGTTACGGGTCTGGAGGAACCAGAGTTTACCCTCTTGTACTGTAAACTCCATATCCTGCATATCACGGTAGTGATTTTCGAGTTTTGTCTGCAAAGCATCCAGTTCCTTATAGATTTCCGGCATAGCTCCTCCATGGAAGGATATTTGCTGACACGTTCTTCTTCGCTTACACCGGCTAATTCAGCCCAACGTTGAGAACCGATTTTTGTAATCTGTTGCGGAGTACGGATACCGGCAACCACGTCTTCACCTTGTGCATTAATCAAATACTCGCCATTGAAAAGGTCCTCACCGGTAGCAGCATCGCGGCTGAAGCAAACACCCGTAGCAGAGCTCTCGCCCATATTACCGAATACCATAGCCTGAACGCTTACGGCAGTACCCCATTCGTCAGGAATTCCCTCCATCTTACGATACAAGATGCGCGTTCGTTCATCCAGGAGTTGAATACGGCACAAACGGCACCCCACAACTGCTCGTAGGCACAAGTCGGGAAGTCTTTTCCGGTTTGTTCTTTCACCGCAGCCTTGAACTTCTTCACGAGTTCCTTAAGGTCTTCCACCTCAAGCTCGTTATCCAGCTTCACGCCTTTAGCATGTTTCACATCTTCTATAATAGCCTCGAACGGGTCTACATCTTCCTTGTTCACCGGCTTCATACCCAGCACCACGTCGCCATACATCTGCACGAAACGACGGTAAGAGTCCCATGCAAAGCGTGCATTGCCCGTCTTGCGCGTCAGGCCTTCCACCACTTCGTCATTCAAGCCAAGATTCAGGATAGTGTCCATCATGCCCGGCATGGAAGCGCGTGCACCCGAACGAACGGAAACCAGCAACGGATTCTCCACATCACCGAATTTGGAACGCATCAGCGTCTCCACATGGGCAATGGCCTGTTCAACTTCGTTCTTCAACAGAGCAACGACTTTATCCTGCCCCATTTCATAATATTCCGTACAAACTTCTGTCGTTATTGTAAAGCCCGGAGGAACCGGAACCCCTATAAGGTTCATTTCTGCAAGGTTGGCACCTTTCCCACCCAAAAGGTTTCTCATATCGGCCTTTCCTTCTGCCTGGCCGTTACCAAAGGTATAAACTCTTTTTTTGTCCATAATATAAATTTAAAGTTTTTGATAGTGATTTCTCTTTTCTGTTCGCAAATCTAAGTATATTTCGCAGACTAGAAAAACTTTTCAGAAAAAACTTATGCTAAAATGCAATTTCGACATTGCAATCTTTAATATTTCATTTCATAGAGAGAAATCCCGAAAAAATGTCTATTTTTGCCGAAGAATTTATTAGATTGGTGTAAAAGTGGCAAGAAAGAGAAAAGAACTTCCCCTACTGGAGAAGGTGACAATTACGGATGTGGCTGCCGAAGGAAAAGCCATCGCAAAAGTCAATGATTTGGTGATTTTCGTACCATATGTCGTCCCCGGCGATGTAGTTGACCTGCAAATTAAGAGAAAAAAGCATCATTATGCTGAAGCCGAGGCTGTGAAATTCCATGAATATTCGGCAGTACGGGCAGTTCCATTCTGCCAACATTATGGTGTATGCGGCGGTTGTAAATGGCAGGTTCTCCCCTATTCCGAGCAAATCAAGTATAAGCAAAAACAAGTAACGGACAACCTCACCCGCATCGGCAAAATCGAATTGCCGGAAATCTCTCCGATATTAGGTTCAGAAAAAACTCAGTTCTACCGGAATAAACTGGAGTACACTTTTTCCAACAAACGTTGGCTGACGACAGAAGAGGTTCAGCAGAATGTAGTGTACGAACAGATGAATGCCGTAGGCTTCCATATTCCCAATGCTTTCGATAAAGTGCTTGCCATAGAGAAGTGCTGGTTGCAGGACGATATATCCAACCGCATCCGCAATGCGGTACGCGACTATGCCTACCAGCACAACTATTCCTTCATCAACCTGCGTACGATGAAGGAATGCTACGCAATATGATTGTGCGTACCTCTACCACCGGCGAACTGATGGTAATCCTCATCTGCAAGATAGAGAAAGAGGAGGAAATGGCTCTGTTCAAGCAAATGCTGCAATACATAGCAGATACATTCCCCGAAATCACTTCCCTGCTATACATTATTAATAATAAGTGCAACGATACCATCACCGACCTCGAGGTACACACCTTCAAGGGGAAAGACCACATCTTCGAGGAAATGGAGGGACTGCGCTTCAAGGTAGGTCCCAAATCTTTCTATCAAACCAACTCCGAACAAGCCTACAACCTCTACAAAGTAGCGCGCAACTTTGCCGGACTGACCGGTAACGAGCTTGTTTATGACCTTTATACCGGCACGGGTACCATTGCCAATTTCGTATCCAAGCACGCACGCCAGGTAATCGGCATAGAATATGTGCCCGAAGCCATTGAAGACGCCAAGGTCAATGCCGAGATTAACGGAATTAAAAATACATTGTTCTTTGCCGGAGATATGAAAGACATGCTGACACAAGACTTCATCAACCAATACGGCCGTCCCGATGTCATCATCACCGACCCTCCCCGTGCCGGAATGCACCAGGATGTAGTGGATGTCATTCTGTTTGCCGAACCCAAACGCATCGTATACGTCAGCTGTAATCCGGCTACGCAGGCGCGCGACCTGCAACTGCTCGATGCGAAATATAAAGTGAAGGCCGTTCAACCGGTAGACATGTTCCCGCACACCCACCATGTGGAAAACGTAGTATTATTGGAATTAAAAGATTGAAAGTACAAGTAGTTTTCAATCGTAAATTGTAAATTGTCTAATCGTAAATTAAAACCAGTCGTGGCAAAAGAAAAAATTACAGCAAGAGCCCGCACACAATATACGGACTACATGGTGAAGGAACCGATGGAGCTCATGGAGTTTCTGGCAGCTAAAATGCCGGACGCCAGCCGCACCAAGCTGAAATCATTGCTAAGCAAACGCATTATATATGTGGACAGCGTTATCACTACACAATACAATTTTCCCCTGAAACCGGGTATGAAAGTACAAATCAGCCGTGAGAAGGGACGTAAAGAGTTCAACCATAAACTGATGAAGATTGTATACGAGGATGCCTATATCATCGTGATAGAGAAGATGCAGGGTTTGCTGTCCGTCAACACTGACCGGCAAAAGGAACGTACCGCCTATACCATCTTGAATGAATACGTGCAACGCTCGGGCAAGCAGCACCGTGTACACATCGTGCACCGCCTGGACCGTGACACCTCCGGCTTGATGATGTTTGCCAAAGACGAGAAGACCCAACGTACACTACGCGATAACTGGCATGACATTGTAACAGACCGGCGATACGTAGCCGTAGTGGTCGGCGAGATGGAAAAAGATGCAGGAAACGTGGTTTCTTGGTTGACAGACCGCAAGCTGTATGTATATTCAAGTCCGACAGATGACGGGGGACAAGAATCCATTACGCATTACCGTACCATCAAACGAGCCAATGGATACTCTCTCGTTGAACTGAACCTGGAAACGGGACGAAAAAACCAGATACGTGTACACATGCAGGATTTGGGGCATCCCATTATCGGCGACGGACGCTATGGACTGGAAGACGTAAATCCTATCGGACGCTTGGCCCTGCATGCTTTCAAACTCTGTTTCTATCATCCCGTCACGGGAGAGCTGATGCGGTTTGAAACACCTTATCCGGGAGAGTTCAAGAAATTGGTTTTGAAGAATAAGTAAAAAGCTGACATACAATAAAAAACGGAGCAATTGATTTGCTCGTTTATTGATAAGCATGTCGTCATTGCCGACGCATACGAAAAGGCTGTCCGTGAATATTATCTTGATATTCCCTCCAGCTATTATACCAAGTACCACTGAAAGAATAAGAATCAGCCATGGCTCCTTCAATGTAAGCCATGCTGCCACCATCATAGAATTCCAATTCCATCAGATTGTAAGCCCCACTAACCCAATTCCATCTGAAAAGCAAATAATTCGGGTCGCCATATGAACCAATAGTACCTTGGTTGCGCGCGTTAAAGGTCATAATCGTCCCCCTACCCCAAGTATATGCCCCGAAATCTATTTCTTCAGATGTATACCATTCACCGGGCAGATTATATTCCGTTTCTTCCTCACTATCACATGATGTCAATCCTAATACAAGGACAAACAACAATAACATTTTTGTGTATTTCAACATATTATTCATAAGCCATACTTTATTTATAATTAGCATCTACCATCATAACAACCGTTCCATCCAGTTTACCGGATAAATAATGTTCGCGCACCCATACATTATCAAAGTACTTGATTTCACCGGCACCATAATTCAGAGTCAACCCCTCCATAGACTTATCCATCCATTTCCAAGTAAAAGTACGTGAAGTCGTTTCATAGGGACGGGACTCGCCTCCGCGATAATACTCCCAGATTTCCTGTCCAGAATTATCAGCCTTGGCAAACTTCAGCTGATGACTGCATAACACTTCAACTCCATCTTTGTTTTCCGTCTGATATTCTTCTATCCACGTCTTCCCACACAATTTGTCGTCGCTATTCTGCATGGTATAATATACATCATCCCCACAAGACGCCAGCCCAATCGTAAATACACACAACAGCAATATCTTCACATAATTCAAAGTCTTCATAAGTTATCGAGTTTAGTTAATACTTGCGGACAAACATACACAAAAAAATGAAACACTTAATACTTCGCCTGAAATTTCTTGTAGAAGACAAGGAATAAAATAAATCCCATCAGTGCAAACGGTACGCCTGCCAATGCGGGATAACGATAGCCTCCACTCAAGGCAAGGCCTCCGATATAGGCTCCGATAGCATTCCCCAAATTGAAAGCCATCTGCACACAAGCGCCTCCCAACATTTCTCCTCCAGGGGCCACACGAATCATCAACACCTGCTCCGGACTGGAGACGGCAAACAAACCTGCCGTACAGAGTGTCATCAATATTGCCGAACACCACGGATGGGGCGAGAGTAAAAATATCAATAATAAAATAACACATATCATCCCTTGCACCACCGTACCTACCTTCCCCGGAGTGTACCGGTCGGACATGCGCCCACTGACCAGATTGCCGGCAACCATTCCGAATCCTGCCAGTACCATCAGCGCCGTAATGCTTTCCGCACTAAAACCGGAAACCTCGGTCAGCAACGGGGTGATGTAGCTATACCAGCAGAATACGCCACCGTTGCCCAAAGCCGTAGCTCCCAATATGAGCCACGCGCCGGCTTCTTCAAAAAACGGAACTGTCCTTTAAATCCCGTGTCTTTCAGTCCTTCGACCTGCGGTACCCAACGCCAAATGTAGTACAGTGTTATCAATCCCCAGGCACCTACCAGCAGAAACGTGGCACGCCAAGACAGTGTATGGCTCAACGAAGTACCCAACGGCACACCAAACAGATTGGCCACAGTCATTCCCGCTATCATAATTGAAACCGCCTCCGAGCTTTTCCCCTTATCAGCCAATTTTCCCGCAACAATGGAAGCCACCCCAAAATAAGCACCATGAGGAAGCCCGGAAACAAAACGTCCCAACAGCAAGACCCAATAATCGGGTGCCATAGACGCACAAATATTACCCACAATCATTAATGCCATCAAGACCAGCAGAATCTGCTTCAACGGACGTTACGGGCCAGGAGCAGCATGGGCGCACCAAAACAAACACCCAACGCATACGCAGAAATGAAATGACCGGCCACGGGAATGCTGATTCCCAAATCAGTAGCCACATAGGGCAAAATACCCATCATCGTAAATTCGGCAATCCCTAGCCCAATGTACCGAACGCCAATGCAATAAGACTCTTCTTCATACCTTAAAAAACAACCTATATTTTTTACCGGGCGCAAAGATAATGACATTGCATTCTCCAAATAAAAAGGATACCGAATTATTTTCAGTATCCTTCTTCATTTTTTATCTTATATCAATTGTATACCCACCTTTAAAGACTCCTCCCGGCGCAAGTGCTGCATCCAGTCCTTATCCTTATATTCGCCCTTATAATGGGCACGGTCACAACGCCCGTACCACGCTCGATGCAGACAAACGGAGCATTCTTGGCCGGAGGCGACCACAACCCCACCACCGGAGTGTCGAAATACAGACTGAGATAGGGTTTCTTCTCCTTATTATATAATGTAACTTCTTTCACTTGACTGTTTTCCAGAATCAGGGCATCTTTATCAAAGGAGTGTATGTCCAAAGGCAGCAGGCCATCTGTCAACTCAAGCAAATATTCCTTATCCGGAGCGGCACATCCTTTCTCGGAGATAAGGATATAGTACAAACCTTCCGTCTTATCAAAGCCGAAATATCCACGGTCCGTTGTCTCCGCATCATAGTCCGGGTAATAGAAAGCCGGATGGGCCCCTATCTGGAAGTGCATTTCGCGTGTTCCGGTATTGATGACTTTCCAAAGCACCTCAATCTTCTTTCCCTCTATCCGATAGCCTATCTCAAGGCAAAACGGGAAAGGATATTTCTTGCGTGTTTCCTCACTGTCAACCAGTCGATAACGCACTTCATCTTCCAGTTCAAGCATCAATTCAAAATCCATATCGCGGGCAAAACCGTGTTGCGTCAATGCATAGGAAACGCCTTCGTGGCGGTATTCATTCTCCCAAACGCTGCCTACAATGGGAAAAAGCACCGGAGAATGCCGTTTCCAGAAAGCAGGGTCTGCCTGCCAAAGATATTCTTTTCCATCATGCAAGATACTGCATAACTCGGCTCCATGCGGTGAAACTTTAATTGTCAGTTCTGAATTAGAAAGTGTTTTCATATCATATATCATTTTGTTATTTTCTCATATAGTGTGGCATCTCTCCGGGTATTTCCATCGAAATCTCCACCAGGCCACCGACCACTCCGTCCTGCTTCCATGCCGTCTGATAAATCATTTTCTTGATACCGTTCTTCTCAATGGTGTAGGCATTCACTCCCCCCGTCTCCAGCAGTTCGCGTATCTTGGCCTGCGATTGCGGGTTGTGGCAATCAAAGAGATTCTTGCCTATCAGGTCACCGTGTTTGGCAAACGTACGGCATGCTTTCTCGTTCATATATAGGATGATTCCCTTTGTGTCGCATACAGTTACGGCACAGTTCATTTCATTGGCCCATTCGTACATAATTCTTTATTTTTAATTGGCTATTTTCTATGCACTTGAAATGCATTTACAGAAAACTCTTCAAAGTCAAATGTCCTTTTCTCTATCGAATTATTATTGCATTAATCCTCCTTCTATGAAGAAAACGACTTCATTCAATCGTTCTTTATTCGATTCTTCATCTTTGAAAATAGCTGGAGTGAAGATTATCCTATCTTGAATCAGATTATCTACCAAATCCCACATGATTTCATGGTACAGCATCACCATTGCCACTTTTTCATTGTCAATACCATATTGGCTTGCTAAGGAGCCACAATTATTCTTTAGTTCCGCACTGATAGAGTTTACCAATTTTTCAGTTATTTGATGAAAGCGGTCTTGCCGTTTCTTTATAATAGGAAATAATACATCTCCATTATCATCTACCAGCCATAAGGTTTTAACTGAGAAACGAGTTTGGCATCTGTTACTTTTCCGAATTGTGCTATTTCATCAGCACAATGGTCCATAATGTCGTTGTCAGGAGCAATGCCGCTATTGATGTAAGTCAAAATCAAATTCTGTTCTCCGAAACCATTCGTACCGCATGCAAAGCCATTTCTTGATTCGTATAATACCCAGTAACAGCCACTCCAGCTTGTATAATTGTCAACATCCTCAAACAAGACTAACTTTGTCCACATTTTCCATCCAGAAGGTATGAAAAAACAAGTGAGAGTACATTGTTCTTGAATCCCATTTCACTGATAGTTTGTGCCAATGATATAAAGTCTGCCTTTGTTTTGACATACATGGATTCAGCAATCTCCTTACTTAAGCTTCTTAGAGAATTGGTCTGTTCTTTGTCAAGAATGGGTATAGTAGCTTCCCATTTTCCTTTTGTTTTACTGACAAGTCCACCTACTTCCAATAACAATAATTGGCTATCAGAGCATTTAATACCCATTTCACGAAGTTCGGCTTGAGTACGTGGAGTCCGTAAATTGTATAGTATTTCCCAATTATTATCTGGCGTTACATAGTCTTCGGGCTGATGTCCGTTCACTGCAACAAACTGGGTTGCTTCCCATTCGCTATAAGGTCTTATCGATATTTGTGCTTTAATCATTGTGGTAACGGACAATAAGGCAAACAACAATAATAAGTCCGGATAATGTTTCATATATCGCTTAATTTTAGTTTTGTTCATCATTCATGCACTTCTCTTATGTAACAAAGATAACGTTTTTTTTTCAATTCCTCTCTCAAACCTATAACAAAAAACTTCCCGACTACCAATAAAAACTTCCTAACTACTAATAGTAAAGTTTGCAAGTATAGAGATAAAGAATTACCTTCGCCCTTGGTTTGTCTATCCCAAGCCTTGGGATAGAAATCCCCAACCTTGGCATACACATCCGCAACCTTGGGACAAACTTTGTAAGCCCCAATAAACAAACGAACCTCATAACAACGCTACCATCATGGCAGAATACAACATGCAGGAACTGAACCTGCCGGGAGAAGACGGCAAACGCATCCTCTACCCACGAATGAAACTATACGGCAGGTGGACTTGGAAACCATCACCGAAAAGATAGCATACGCCTCATCCTTCACACGAGGAGACATCATCGGACTGGTACAAGCCATCACCGACGAAATAGCCTACCAAATGGGGCAAGGTTACTCCGTGAAGATTGACAACTTAGGAGTATTCACCCCTGCCCTCGGTCTGCGGCAAGACCGTGAACGGGAGACGGGCGAAGAAGGAGACACCAAGCGAAACGCCGTCAGCATCTGCCTGAAGGACATTCACTTCAAGGCAGACAAGGAACTGCTGTACCTTACCGCTCGCCATTGCCACCTGAAACGTTCCACCGACAAATTCCAACGCTCCTCACAAATGTTTTCTCCGCAGGAACGGCTGGAACGGGCAAAAAAATACCTGGAGAAGAACAGCTTCATGACCCAAGCCGACTATTGCCAACTGACCGGCTTATTGAAGTCCGCCGCCTCCCGCGAGTTGCGCGAATGGATAGCCAATCCCGAATCGGGCATCGACTACAAAGGACGAGGAACACACAAGATTTATATTCTAAGGAAACCATAACCCACATCCATTGAAGTAACAAAAACAATGAAAATACTACATACCAGCGACTGGCACCTGGGACACACCCTCTACAACCACGACCGCACCGCCGAGCAGCAATCCTTCCTACGGCAACTCACCCGCATAGTAACCGAAGAGCAGCCCGACGCCATGGTGGTAAGCGGAGATATCTACCACTACTCCTCTCCCGCTGCCGCCACGCAGAAGATGTACACCGACGCCATGCTGAACATCCATCAAGCCTGCCCCGGAATGGCCATCGTAGTCACCGCCGGAAACCACGACAGCAGCTCGAAACTGGAGATAGACAGCAGCCTCTGGCAGCACTTCGGCTTGAACGTTGTGGGAAACATCGAACGTACAGCCGAGGAAGTGAATCTGGACAAGCACATCATCGAGATAAACAATGAAAAAAAGACAATAGGCTACGTCATTGCCGTGCCCCACGTCTACCCGCAAAACTTCCCCCTGCTGGACACTGAAACACCGCGCGACCAACGGCAGGCACGCTTCTTCCAGGCACTGCTGGACGAAGTGAAGAAACGGAATACGGCACAGCTTCCCGTCGTCCTCATGGCCCATCTCTCCATTGAAGGCAGCGACCGTAGCGGGCACGATGAGAGTATCGGCGGAATAGAGTATGTTCCCCTCAGCGCTATGGGAGAAGGTACGACTACCTGGCACTCGGACACATCCATTGCCCTCAGGACATCAAAGGCAGTCATCACCACGCACGCTATTGCGGCACTCCCCTCCCCGTCAGCTTCGACGAAACCTATCCGCACTCCGTCTCCATCATCGAGTTGGAGAAAGGGGCAGAGCCACAAATCAGTACAAGGGAAATTGAAAATCCGATTCCGCTCGTCACACTTCCCCATGACCCGACACCTTTCGAAGACGCCTTGAAACTGCTGGAAGAATACCCGGAAGAGAAACCTGCATACCTCCGTCTGAACGTGCTGACAAAAGGCTACCTGCCCCCCGACTGCAACGAAAAAGCCTCGAACGCCGCCAAAGGCAAGGCATGCAAATATTGCTACATCAAGACTACCCGAGAGCGGCAGGCCGACACTGACGAGAGCAAGCCTATCTCCATCCAAGAGATGCAGGAAATGTCTCCCCTGGAAATAGCCAGACTCTACTACCGCGAAACCGAAGGAGAAGAGATGGACCCAGAACTTTGCCAGCTGATGGAGACTGTCATGCAAAAAGTGAAAAGCAAGAACAACTCCTAATCATTTGTCCGGAACATGAAACTCCAGAAACTCACCATAAAGAACCTTGCCTCCATAGAAGATGCCGTCATCGACTTTGAGAACGGACCGCTAAGCGAGGAATCCCTTTTCCTTATCTGCGGTGAGACGGGTGCAGGGAAGACAACCATTCTCGACGCCATCTGCCTGGCACTCTACAACGAAACGCCCCGCATGGACCATGCCGAGAACGAAAAATACAAAGACCTGAGCCAGACTTTCTCTGCCAAAAAGGAAGATGTTGCCATCAACGACAGCCGGCAACTGATGCGCCGTAACACCAGTGAAGCATGGACGGAGCTGGAGTTTACCGGCTCGAACGAAACGCCCTACACCGCCCGATGGTACGTGGCACGGGCACACCGCAAGATTTCAGGAGCCGTGCAAGATGTGCGCTGGACACTGGAAAACAAGAAAAGCGGCGCACAGCTCAACAAAAAGAATGAGATAAAGGCAGAAATACAAGCTGCAGTGGGGTTGACCTTCGAACAATTCTGCCGCACCACCATGCTGGCGCAAGGCGACTTCACCAAGTTCCTGCAAAGCAGGAAAGCGAAAAATCGGATATTCTGGAAAAGCTGACCGGTACAAGTATCTACTCCGAAATAGGTGCCGAAATATATGCCGCCACCAAGGAAAGACGGACGGAATACGAAAACCAGAACCGGAAGCTGGAAGGCATCCACATCCTGGCAGAAGAAGAAGTCACTGCAATCAAGGAAGCCATAGCCACGCAAAATGCTGGAGTCAAGGAAGCCAATGAGCAGAAAACCATCGCCCTCGCAAAAAGGGACTGGCTGAAAAAATACTCCGAACTCCTCCTCACCCGTGAACAGCAAAAGAAGATGTGGGAAGGGAAGCAAGCGCAACTGCAATCGGACGAATTCAAACAGAAAGAACTCCTGATTAAAGAATGGAATGCCACCGCCGACGCCCGCAACTGGCTCTCTACCTTGAAACAGCAGCAACAGCAGCAACAACAGAACCATGCACAAGCCGGGATACTGAGAGCATCCTTTGCCCGGCTGGACGGAGGAAGCAAGTGGCTATGCGGTTTCCTGAAAGAGCAAGAAGACAAGCTGCATCGTGCCGAGAAGTATTTGCAAGAGCATTCGCCCTTACTGCCCATGTTCGAGCAAAGCCAATCCATCATTACCGGCCTAAAATCCGCACTCGATGCCCAAACACGCATCGGCACCTACAACGCGCACCTTGAAAGACTTGCCGCGCAACAACCCGTAAAAGTCAAGGAGCGTACCGACAAGGAAGCTGCCCTCACCCGGAAAGAACAAGAGAACCATGCATTGCAAAACGAAATAAACCTCCGGAACAAGCAGCTTGAAACCATGGACCGCCCTGCCCTGCAAGACAAGAAAAACAAACTCGATGCCGGACGGGAGAACCTGCTACAAGCCTTGAGCGCCTTGTCTTTACTGGCTGAAACGGAAAGGACACTGAACGAGGCGAAGGAAAACGAAAAGGCTTTGAACGCCAAAGTGGAGGCGTGCCAAAAGCAATACGTCCTCCTGCAAACGGCATTCGACAGCAAGAAAACAAGTTATGATGACATCCGCACCCTCTACGACAAGCAAAAGGAAGCCGTAGAAGAGTGGGCAAAGGAAACACGCTCCCGGCTTGTCGTCGGGGATACTTGCCCCGTGTGCGGACAAGAAATAAAATCGCTTTGCAAAGATGAAGATTTCCAGTCTGTCCTTGCTCCCATACGCACCTCCCTGGAAACAAAAGAGAAAGAATACAAGGAAGCCGAGCAGGCATTGAACAACAACCGGACAGAATCCAAGACCTACGGAACGCTGGCAGAGAATGCCCGTCAGTCCACAGCAAGAGCGCTCCGGAGCTACAACCTTGCCCGTACTGACGCACAAGCCAAATGCGCCAATGCAACGGCATCGGCCTCTCCACAACCACCGGCGAAACCCTGAAGAAGCTACTGGAAGAGAACAAGCTGGAAGCAGACAAACTGAACGAAAAGCTCACTGAAGTTCAAAAGCTCAGCGCACAAATCATAACTCTGCAACGGCAAAAGGACGAATGCCAAAAACATGTGGACGCTGCACGCCAAGCCTTCAACTCTGCCGACAGAGTGCTGAATGAGCTGAAAAACAACATCGTCAATTACGAGTCGCTCACCGCCAACGAAAAGGAGAACATACGTGCCACCATGGACCGCGTCACTCCCCACATCCTCTGGGAAGGATGGAACACGGAATGGGAGAACTCCCCCCTCTCCTTTATTGACCGCCTGACGCAAGCTACGCGCAACTACCGTCTGGCGCAGGAAAAACAAAGAGAACTGAAATCCGCCATTGCCCTTATCCACAAAGAGCTGGAAGGATAAACATCAACAAGGAAAGCATCGATGCCGCATTCCCCGACTGGCGCAACGCACCTGCAGCAACACAGGAAATGGAAATCAAGGACCTGGGGATTGCCTGGAATAATCTGAATACACAAGCAAGCGGACTGAAACAAAGCATATCCTCCACCGCAGACCAAATGGCGAGGCTGCAAAAGGATTTAACCGGTTCTATGCCGCCAACCCCACTCTCGACGAGGAGCGTATCACCGTCCTATCCGCTTGGTCCGGCTCCCGGATAGAAGCATTGCGTGCCTCACTGCAGACACTTAAAGAGGAAGAAGTAGCTGCATCGACCTCCTTTCATCTGGCCACCGGACAAGTGGAAGAGCACATCAACCGGAAGCCCGAAATAGAAGAAAACGAAAACCTCGAAACCCTGGATGCACTCATCGCGAATCTCGAAGAAAAGATAACCGTCGGCAACCAATCCATCGGCCAGCAGAAGTTACGCCTGGAAGAAAACACCCGTAACATCGACCGGATAAAGGAAGAAAAGGAACGTGCCGACCGGTTACGCGAAGAGTATCTGAAGTGGGACCGCCTCTGCCGTCACTTCGGTGACGAACGGGGAAAGAACTTCCGCAACATAGCCCAGAGCTTCGTCTTGAAAGAACTGCTGGCAGGCGCCAATTTCTATCTGCAACGCTTGACCGACCGCTACGAACTGGAGTGCCAGGCCGGTTCGCTCACCATCCTGCTGCGCGACTTCCATCAAGGAGGCTCGGCACGTCCGGCATGCACCTTGTCGGGCGGCGAAAGCTTCCTGGTATCTCTGTCACTTGCCCTCGGACTTTCTTCCCTCAGCCGCCAGAGCCTCTCGGTAGACACACTGTTCATCGACGAAGGTTTCGGCACACTGAGCAGCGACTACCTGACACCGTTATGGACACATTGGAAAAACTGCACCAGATGGGCGGCAAGAAGGTAGGCATCATAGTCACGTGGAAGGACTGAAAGAGCGCATAAAGACCCAGATACAAGTACGGAGGATAGACAGTTCAAGAAGCGAAATAGAAGTGGTGAATACCCTCTAAGCTGGTATCGGGATAAAGAAAACGAATGTTTTTCGGCTCTTGATAGTACAAGCACCTGCATTATTGTGTATTTTGCAGTCTCATAAAAAAGAAAAGACAATGAAAAAGTTCATGAAAGGAGTCCGGTTTACTCCTAAAAACTATTCCGACGAAGTAGAAGCCAAAATTCAACATTATAAGAAAGAAGGATATAAACTGCCGATGCGAAGCGCACTCCGCACCGAGAGCAGTTGGCCGGTATCCGCGCAAGCGCCAAAATCAACACTGCCCTGCTGGATTATCTCTCCGAGAACATTCGCGAAGGCATGTCCACAGCTGAAATTGACCATATGGTGTATTGCTTCACCACAGACCACGACGCCATCCCCGCCCCTTCATGTACGAAGCTTCCCCAAAAGTGTGTGTACCAGCATCAACGATGCAGTG
>ENA-OQCS01000452-OQCS01000452.1-human-gut-metagenome-genome-assembly--contig:-NODE-452-length-22795-cov-3.902947_pt1 | contig 22795 bp, 27 predicted proteins | sample MGYA00242757_ERZ504575 | MGnify/ENA primary metagenome ERZ504575 (study PRJEB26092, sample SAMD00036297) | human gut metagenome | host: Homo sapiens | study: EMG produced TPA metagenomics assembly of... | reverse complement strand
GCACGACGTTCTAAGTACTGAGGGAAATATCCAAGACGCTGTTTGTTAGGCATCTTTCCTACACGTCTGGCAAGTCCACCGAGTTCTCCTGATTTCTCGATCAGAACAGTTGCACATCCAACTTCAGCAGCTGTGCATGCAGCTTCAAGACCAGCAGTACCACCACCAACAACGACAACGTTACATGGTTTCTTTAATTTCTTATCTTTATATAATGAACCTGAAACAAGAGCAGGATTGATGCTGCATCTGATAGGTTCATCCCCTAATGTTGCTGTACATCCATTGTTACATGAGATACAACGATTGATATCATCTGTGTTACCAAACTGAACTTATTTACCCATTCAGGATCAGCGATCAATCCACGTCCGATTGCGATCAGATCTGCTTCACCATCTTCAAGAATACGGTTTGCAACTTCTGGTTCACGGATATTACCACTTGTCTGACAAGGCTTTCCAGTCTTTTCTTTGATTGATTTAGACATATAAGATTTCATCCATCTGGAAGGTAATCTGCATCATACTGGTACTGGATAGAACATGTAAGTCCAGCAGAAACATCAAATACATCAACGTAATCTTTGAAATATTCAACGATCTCTAATGTATCATCTAATGTGTTACCACCTTCAGCAAGTTCATCAGCACTGATTCCTAAGAAGATAGGAATATTTTCACCAACTGTCTCACGAACAGCTTTTAATACTAATGTAGTGAAACGTGCACGATTCTCTTTGGATCCACCAAATTCATCAGTACGGTCATTTGTTGTTGGAGATAAGAACTGGTTTAATAAATAACCATGTCCAGCCTGAATCTCAACAGCATCAAATCCTGCTGTAACTGCACGTTTTGCTGCTTCAGCAAATTTATCAACGATCGTGTAGATTTCATCTGTTGTTAAAGCACGAGGAATATCACCACCAACTCTGGATGGAATATCAGATGCAGATACTGGTTGGATGTTTGTTATCTTACCATTCGCTGCAGAACCAGCATGATTTAATAAGATGCTGATTTTGGATCCGCAGTCATGGATGCTTTCACATAATCTGTATAATCCAGGAATATAGTTATCGTGGTCGATACGAAGCTGGTATGATCCGCTTGCTCCCTGTGGTGAATAAACACTCGCAGCTTCAATTGTGATCAGACCTGTTCCGCCCTTTGCACGCTGTTTATAATAATCAATGATTCTCTCATTTACTTCTCCGGTATGCTCAGCAAAATTTGTTCCAATGGGAGTCATGACAATTCTGTTCCTTAATGTCATAGATTTTACTGTGTACGGTTCAAATAATTTACGGAAATTCTTTGCTGCCATAATTATGATCCTCCAATTTGCTTAATAGTTTTCTAAAAATAATTATAGCAAAGTAGATATATAAATGCAATGAAGAATATGGTATACTATCCATAAATAAATTTTATGAATTGAAAGGGAATAGATTATGAATTTGAATCATTTGTACTATTTTCGGGCATTAGCTAAGGAAGAACACTATACTAGAACTGCAGATATGCTGTCCATCACGCAGCCAAGTTTAAGTCATGCGATCTCATGTCTTGAGAGTGAATTAGGAGTGAAATTATTCGAAAAACAGGGGAGAAATGCAAAATTAACGAAATACGGAGCATTGTTTTTACGTTATGTGGAGCAGTCGCTGGATATGTTGGATGAAGGAAAAAGGGTGGTAACAGAAACATCAGGAACCAGCGGTGGATTTATTGATATGGGGTATATCTTTACTTTGGGAAGTCATTTTATTCCAAATCTGATCAAAGGTTATCTGGAAGAAAAAGGGAAGAATCATATTCATTTTTCATTTGGACAGGGAACGACGAAGAAAATCGTGGAAGAATTAAAAGATGGGAAATATGATCTTGCATTTTCTTCTTATGTGGAAGGGGAAGATGAACTTGAATTTATTCCGGTTGGTCAGGAAGAACTGGTTTTGATCACACCAAAGGACCATCCATTGGCTCAAAAGGAAGAAATCGATCTTCTGGATACAATTGAATATGATTACGTATATTTTACAAAGAACAGTGGATTAAGGCCAGTGATCGACAGTTGTTTTTCAAGGATTAAAAGGCAACCAACGATTGCATATGAAGGGGAAGAAGATTCTTCTGTTGCAGGGCTTGTTGCAGCAGGATTTGGAATTGCGATCGTTCCAAAGATTCCGCTTCTTGATACAATGGATGTGTGTGTTCGTCCGATCATATCACCAGAGATCGAAAGATATATATATCTTGTACTAAAAAAGAAAAATATCTGACACCGGTTGTGAAAGATTTATTTCATTTATCACAGATCAAGTGAATTTGCCTAAATTATAGAGGCAATGAATTGAAAAAATATAGGAATGTATGATATACTGAACAAGACCACACTTCGTTATCTGAGAAGTATGGGGACATTTAGTATAGAAAAGGAAAGAACAAGAAGATGAGTCAGTTAGAAGAGATTAGAGAGAGATTAGATCTGTGTGATAAGAAGATTGTCTCTGTATTAGAAGAGAGAATGGATATCATCAAAGAGATCATGGTCTACAAGAAAGAGAATGGATTGCCAATCCTTCAGCCAGAACAGGAAAAGAGACAGCGTAAGATGCTGCTCACACATGTGGATGAGAATACCTATAAGGATGAGATTCTTGATATATTTACTTATATTGTAGAAAACAGCAGAAGAATTCAGGCAAAGACATTATTTACACATAACATCTTATTGATCGGATTTATGGGAGCAGGTAAGAGTACTGTTTCTACATATCTAAGTAAGATCCTTGCATCTCCACAGGTAGAGATGGATGAAGAGATCGTGAAGAAAGAAGGAATGTCTATCAATAAGATTTTTGAAGAATATGGAGAGACATATTTCAGAAACTGTGAGACAAACCTTTTGATTGAGCTTCAGAAGAAGAATAACCAGATCATCTCCTGTGGTGGTGGAGTTGCGCTTCGTGATGAGAACGTTGCTGAGATGAAGAAGAATGGAAAGGTCGTTTTATTAACAGCATCTCCAGAAGTGATCTTAGAGCGTGTCAAAGACAATGATGACAGACCATTATTACGTGGGAATAAGAATACTGAATTTATTTCTAATATGATGGAACAACGCCGTCCAAAGTACGAAGCGGCAGCAGATGTTGTAGTGAACACAGATTATAAGACTGTGGAAGAGATCGCAGAAGAGATCGTTGTGAAGTTAACAAGAGATGCAGATTAATCAGTAACACACAAGTTTTGCCCTGTTTATGGGCAGATGGAGGATGAGCGAATGCATGGATTTACCCAGTATACACCAACAAGAATCATTTTTGGAAAAGAGACACAGAAGCAGGCAGGAGAACTTGCGAAAAGCCTGAAAGCTTCCAAAGTATTCGTTGTCTATGGTGGAGGAAGTGTTGTAAGAAGCGGATTACTTGATGAGGTAATTGCTTCATTAGAAGAAGCCGGTCTTGAATATATGACAGTTGGAGGCGTGAAGCCGAATCCAAGGCTTTCATTTGCGAGAGAAGCAGTGAAGAAATCCATTGAATTTGGAACGGACTTTGTATTGGCAGTAGGTGGAGGAAGTGTGATCGATACCTCAAAGGCTGTTGCACATGGAACGGCGAATCCGGATACAGATATCTGGGAGTTCTGGTCTAAGAAACGGACAGTGAAGAAATCTCTTCCTGTTGGAGTTGTATTAACACTTGCAGCGGCAGGAAGTGAGACAAGCGATTCAGCAGTACTTACGAATGAAGAGACGAAGATCAAGAGAGGTCTTTCCACAGATTTCAACCGCCCGGCATTTGCGATCATGAATCCTGAACTTACATATACATTACCAAAGTATCAGGTAGGATGCGGCATTGTGGATATTATGATGCATACATTGGATCGTTATTTTACACAGACAGAGAATAATGAACTGACAGACGAGATTGCAGAAGGTCTGCTTCGTACAGTGATCAGAAATGGTGCGGTTGCGATCAAGGATTCACAAGATTATAATGCGATGAGTGAGATCATGTGGGCAGGAAGTCTTTCACACAACGGAATTACAGGACTTGGAGCTGAGAAAGACTTTGCAGTGCATCAGTTAGGACATGAACTGAGTGCGAAGTTTGATATTGCACATGGGGCAAGTTTATCCGCTGTCTGGGGAGCATGGGCAACTTATGTATATGATGCAAAACCAGCCAGATTTGCGCAGTATGCAAGAAGAGTCTGGAATGTAGAAGAAGCTGACGATGTGAAGGCAGCACAGGAAGGAATCCGAAAAACAGTTACATATTTTGCATCACTTAATATGCCGACAAGTTTTCGTGAGGCGAAAGAAATTGGTTCAAAAACAGACGAAGAAGTGAAGCAAATGGCACATGGATGTTCCTATGAAGGAACCAGAACGATCGGTTCTTTTAAGGTCTGTGATGAGAATGACATATACGAAATCTATAAATTAGCAAATAAATAGTTGATTCAACTATAGATTTAAGATAAAATAAAAAAAGATATAATTTAAGGAGGACAATTATAATATGGTTACAGCAGGAGATTTTAAGAATGGATTAACAATTCAGTTCGAGAATAATATTTACCAGATCATCGAATTCCAGCATGTAAAACCTGGAAAGGGAGCAGCGTTCGTACGTTGTAAATTAAAAAATATCAAGAACGGTGGAGTTGTTGAGAAAACATTCCGTCCAACAGAGAAATTTGAAAACGCTCATATCGAACGTAAAGAAATGCAGTATCTGTACAATGATGGAGAATTATTCTACTTCATGGATAACGAAACATTTGATCAGATCGCATTAGGACCAGATGTTATCGGAGATTCTTTAAAATTCGTTAAAGAAAACGAAAACGTTACGATCGTTTCTCACGCAGGAAATGCATTCCAGGTTGAGCCACCAATCTCTGTAGAATTACTTGTTACAGAATGTGAACCAGGAGAAAAAGGAAACACAGCACAGGGTGCTACAAAACCATGTATCGTTGAAACAGGTGCTCAGGTAATGGTACCATTATTCGTTAACGAAGGTGATACGTTAAAGATCGATACAAGAACTGGAGAATATTCTTCAAGAGTATAATCTTGTTATGAAAGATAAGAATCGTGGAATTATATGCATCATACTGTCAGCTTTTTCCTTTGCCCTTATGGCATTGTTTTTAAAGCTGTCAGGAGATCTTCCAGCGATCGAGAAGAGTTTTTTCCGCAATTTAGTTGCGGCGGTCATGGCATTTATTATGATCATTCGTAGCAAGGAAAAGATTCAGATTCAGAAAAGAAATTTGCATTGGTTTATTCTAAGGTCCCTTTTTGACCTTAGGTATTTTCTGCAACTTTTATGCGGTAGATCACCTGGTGCTTTCAGATGCTTCATGTCTAAATAAGTTATCGCCATTTTTGTTATTGTATTTTCTTATTTAGTACTGAAAGAGAAGATCACACCGACACAATGCGCATGCGTGATCGCAGCTTTTGTCGGTAGTTTATTTATTGTAAAACCAAGTTTCGCAGGCGGGATGACACCAGCAGCTGTGATCGGCTTTGCAGGGGGAATGTGTGCAGGTTTTGCATATACTGTGTGAGAAAACTTGGACTTAGAGGAGAAAGAGGACCAATGATCGTGCTTTTCTTCTCAACATTTTCTATGTTGGCGTGTGTACCATATTTGATCATGGATTTCATCCGATTTCAGCAAGGCAGTTATTCTTTTTGTTATTAACAGGATTAGCTGCTGCAGGAGGACAGTTTGGAGTCACAGCGGCATATACGTATGCACCAGCAAGGGAAATTTCTGTATATGATTACACACAGATCATGTTCTCAGCAATTATGGGGCTTCTCGTTTTTGGACAGCTTCCAGATATGCTGAGTTTTGTAGGATATTGTGTGATCATTGCAGCAGGAGTGATTATGTTTCTTTATAATAAGAGACGTGGAGGAAATTAGATGAAATTCATATCATGGAATGTCAATGGGATCAGAGCATGTGTGAAGAAAGGATTTTTGGATTTTTTCAATGAGACAGATGCCGATATTTTCTGCATTCAGGAAAGTAAGATGCAGGAAGGCCAGCTTGACCTGAATCTTCCGGGATATCACAGTACTGGAATTATGCAGTGAAGAAGGGATATTCAGGAACAGGCATTTTTACAAAAGAAGAACCGATCAGCGTTTTTTATGGTCTTGGGATAGAAGAACATGATCAGGAAGGACGTGTGATCACACTGGAGTTTAAAGATTATTACTTTATCACAGTGTATACACCGAATTCACAAAGTGAACTGGCAAGGCTTTCTTATCGAATGAAGTGGGAAGAGGATTTTCTTGCTTATTTGAAGAAGTTAGAAGAGAAAAAGCCAGTGATCTTTTGTGGAGATCTGAATGTTGCAGTCGAGGAGATCGATCTTAAGAACCCAAAGACAAATAGAAAAAATGCTGGTTTCACGGATGAGGAACGTGAAAAAATGAGAACAATCCTTAGCAATGGATTTATCGATACCTTCCGTTATTTATACCCAGACCAGACAGGAATCTATTCCTGGTGGTCTTACCGCTTCAATGCGAGAAAGAATAACGCAGGGTGGCGCATTGACTATTTTATTGTATCAGAGTGTTTAAAAGATCGTATCAGTGATGCGAAGATCTTAACAGATGTGATGGGATCAGATCACTGTCCGATCGAGTTGGATTTCAAATGAAAATTACAGACTGTGGATTGAAACAGATAATAAGAACAGAAAGAGGTAAAATCAGATGGTAGAATTAACAAACAAAGAATTCTTTCAGGATTTAGATCAGACAATTGCAGCTCAATTATTTGAACAGACAACGTATCCATGGGAGATTCTTCCATTGATCAAAGATTTTGTACTGGAAGTTGGACCAACACTATCAGCAGATGAATATGATCAGGTAGAAGAAGATGTATGGATCGCGAAAAGTGCAACGATCGCCAAGACGGCAACGATCAATGGACCAGCGATCATTGGTCCAGATACAGAAGTGCGCCCAGGAGCATTTATCAGAGGAAATGCATTGATCGGGGCAGGATGTGTTGTAGGAAATTCTACAGAGATCAAGAATGATATTTTATTTAATAATGTTCAGGTGCCTCATTACAATTATGTAGGAGATTCTATTTTAGGATATAAGTCTCATATGGGAGCTGGATCTATCACATCGAATGTAAAATCTGACAAGACAAATGTTGTGATCAAAAACGGAGAAGAAAAGATTGAGACTGGAAGAAAGAAGATCGGTGCGATCTTAAGTTCTCGTGTAGAAGTAGGATGCGGAACTATCTTGAATCCAGGATCAGTGGTTGGTCATGATACCAATATTTATCCATTATCTATGGTACGTGGATGTATCGCACCAAACAGCATCTATAAGAACGCAGGAGAGATCGCTCAAAAACGATAGGACCTGTAATGGAGGGAAACCATATGAAAGGTGCAAAATATATACTAACAGCAGCGGTGATCGCAATGAGCAGCGTGATGATGACGGGATGCTTTAAGCCGTCAAAAGATGCTGTCGTGGAATCAAAATATTATCAGAGTCTTAAAGATGAAAGAGATAACTGTCTGTTCAGTTAAAGAAGAAAGAAAAACAAATTCACTAAATAAGAAGATCAAAGCAATCCATGCAACTTCTGGAGATCAAAAGATTGCAGACTACAAAAGTCGTGTCAAGATAGCAGGATCATTAAGTTGACTTTGCAACGAATACGATCAAGAATCAGAGTTTTGCAGTAACGAATATTCCTGTCTGCAAATATGTAAAGAAGATTGTAACTGGATGTAATCGAATGATCGGAATCACACCAACCGATGTAGAGAAGCAGTATAAACAAAGTTATTCTTATGCGTTGATTGATGAAGATAATACAACGTTGAATTCAAAGTATATGGTGACAGTTATATTGTGTTTGATGAGATTCCAGAGAATGTTTACGCATATAATGGTGCTTCAACCGTTGGAGATGCGTTGATCGATGCCAAAGAGCAGAAGAATTACAGTAACGTAGCAGCAAGAATTGCAGATGCCCAGATCGTTGTAACAGATAAGAAGATGAAATTTAATGATACAGCGATCAAAGTATCTAAGATTATTGAGAAAGCGAAGAAATTATCTGGAAAAGATGCCACACTGGATACAGCCTCATGGAATGAGTATCGTTTCTATACAAGTGGTACATTAACAAAAATACTTCTCGGAGATCGTACTGTCATTGGAATCGAAGATAAGAATGGAAAACAGACTTTTTATCAGATCAGTGACAAACAAAAGAAGAATCTGAAAAAATATATGAAATAATAAATGAAAGAAAGACGTTTTGACGTATTGAAAACATATGTCAAGTCTTTTTTCGTGCTTTTATGAGCAAAGATGAACATAATAAAAATTTCTTTGAATCAGTTATTATAAATTTTTATAACGATATTTGTTGACATGTATACAGAAATCTTATATAATCCAATTCATACAAAACATACAGAAATAGTATGGAATTAAAATAAAGGAGAAGAAACCATGAAAATAAGACAACAAAGAACTATAGAAAAGAATATCTGTAAGAAAATGATCCTTTTAAGTTTCTGTATGATTCTTATGGTTTCTATGGAAGGATGTGGAAATAAGAGAAAAGAAAATCTTACGATCACAAATGTCTCTTATGATCCGACAAGAGAGTTTTATGAGAAATACAACAAAGATTTTATCAAATATTATAAAGACAAATATGGAAAGAAGTCGAAGTGATCCAGTCCCACGGTGGTTCTGGAAGTCAGGCAAGATCAGTAGTAGAAGGAAGCAATGGTGATGTTGTAACACTGGCCTTAGAACATGATATTTCGCTGATCGAACAGACAGGACTTATAAATAAAGGGTGGCAGAAGAGATTTTCAAATGATTCTGCACCATATACGTCAACGATCGTCTTTCTTGTAAGAAAAGGAAACAAGAAAAGCATCAAAGACTGGAAAGACTTGATCAAAAAAGGAGTGGAAGTCATCACACCAGATCCAAAGAGCAGCGGGGGTGCTTGCTGGAACTTCTTAGCAGCTTATGGTTATGCGATTGATACTTATCACGATCAGAAAAAGGAAGAACAATTCCTGACAAAATTATATCAGAATGTATCTGTTATGGATTCAGGAGCCAGAGGTTCTACAACAACCTTTGTAGAAAATAAAAAAGGTGATGTCTTGATCGCATGGGAGAATGAAGCAATTCAGACAGTTAAGAATTATCCAGATAAATACGAGATCATTACACCAAGCATCAGTATCTTGGCACAGCCAAGTGTAAGCCTTGTTGATGATAACGTAAAGGTCAATGGAACAAAGAAGATCGCAACAGAGTATTTAAAATATCTCTACAGTGACAAAGCACAGAAACTCGCAGCCGAAGAAGGATACCGGCCATCGAATGAAAGAATCTTAAAACAGTATCAAGGTAAATTTAATCTGAACATGAAACTATATAAGATCAGTGATTTTGGAGGATGGGATCAGGCTTACAAGAAATATTTTGAAGATGGAGCGTTGTTTGACAAGATTTATATAAATCAATAAAAGGCAGGAATGAAGATGAGTAATACAAATAACGAGAATAGAACATTAAAAAAAGCGAAAAAAGCAAGGGTCATTCCAGGGTTCGGATTAACGATGGGAGTTACAGTAACGATGTTATCATTGATCGTACTGATTCCATTAGCATCCGTATTTGCATACGCACTAAAATTATCGCCGAATGAATCTTTACATTAATATCGAAAGAAACAGTAAGAAATGCATTTATCACAAGTATCGGAAGTTCGTTTATTGCAGCATTGATCAATGTTGTGTTTGGGCTGATCATCGCATGGGTACTTGTAAAATATGAATTTCCGGGGAAACGATTAATGGATGGGATGATCGAACTTCCTTTTGCACTGCCAACCGCAGTTGCTGGTATTACATTATCAAAAATGTATGCAGAAGATGGAATGATCGGACGATACTTTGCACACTTTGATTAAGATTTCTTATACAAGGATCGGACTTTTGATCGCACTTGTGTTTATTGGGATTCCATTCATCGTAAGAGCGGTTCAGCCAGTGCTTGAGAAAATGGATGACCAGTATGAAGAAGCAGCGTATATGTTAGGTGCAACACCGACAAGAACATTCTTTAAAGTCATTTTACCAGAATTAAGACCTGCATTATTAACAGGATTTGGACTGGCATTTGCAAGGGGAATCGGGGAATACGGAAGTGTGATCTATATCTCAGGAAACAGTGCCAAGGAACATACACAGATGATCTCTTATGTGATCATGCAGAAATTAAACTATATCGACTATAAAAGTGCAACAGCTATTGCTCTTGTTATGCTGATCATTTCCTTTGTGATGTTATTTGTGATCAATATCATACAGGTAAGACAGGCAAGAAGAGTCAATGCACAGTAAGGAGAAGATCATGAATGAACAGCAGAAGTTTGAAAAAAGAAAACAGCGAACGAAGATCATCCTGATCACGATCAGTGTTTTATTTATGATCGTCATGTTGGTCTTACCGTTATTTTCTGTTATTACAAATTCATTAAGTGAGGGATTTAAATTTTATGTAAGTTCCATATCAACGGAGTATGTAAGAAGCGCTTTATTTGTAACGATTCTGGCAACGCTTGTTGCGGTAACGATCAATACATTTTTCGGGATCATGGCAGCATTTTTATTGACTAAATTCAGTTTCAAAGGAAAACAGGTTTTAGCAACTTTGATCGATATTCCATTTTCCATTTCACCAGTTATCGTAGGCCTTGCATTCTTGATGACATTTGGGAGACTTGGATGGACGTATCCAGCGATCCGAGCGATCAACATCTTCTTTGGAACGAATATCCGGATCGCATTTGCGATTCCAGGAGTCATTTTAGCAACCATTTTCGTGACTTTTCCATTTGTGTCAAGGGAGATCATACCGATCTTAAACTCACAGGGAAAAGACGAAGAAGAGGCAGCAGCATTGATGGGAGCCAGTGGATTTACGATCTTTCGAAAGATCACACTTCCTCAGATGAAATGGGGATTGATCTATGGGATCATCTTATGTAGTGCCAGGGCATTAGGAGAATTTGGTGCAGTTAATGCACTTTCCAAAACAAGAGGTGAGACATTTACCTTACCATTGGAGATCGATGCCTTATATATGTCAGGAACAACCTCATCGATCACAGCAGCCTTTGCAGTATCATCGGTTTTAGTATTGATCGCGGTCGTTGTACTGATCTTAAGAAATATTGCATGGTACCGCTCACAGGACAAACAACAGGGAAAGGACGGAAGATAAAATGTATGTCGAAATGAGAAATATCTATAAACAATACGGAAACTTCCGGGCATCAGATAATGTAAGTTTTGGAATTGAAAAAGGGAAACTTGCAGCGTTGCTTGGGCCAAGTGGAAGTGGAAAGACAACCCTGCTTCGAATGATCGCAGGATTGGAAATCCAAATGCAGGAGATATCTTTATTGATGGAAAGAGAGTCAATGATATTCCGGCAGCAAAACGAGGAATTGGATTTGTATTTCAAAGTTATGCACTATTCCGATATATGACAGTCTTTGATAATATCGCATTTGGACTAGAGATTGCAAAAATGCCGAAGAAACAGATCAAAGAACGAGTTTTTGAATTACTGGAATTAACGGGGTTATCAGGACTTGAAAATAGATATCCGAACCAGTTATCTGGCGGGCAGAGACAGAGAGTTGCATTTGCAAGAGCATTGGCGCCAAATCCACAGGTATTACTTCTTGATGAACCATTTGCAGCGATCGATGCAAAAGTAAGATCAGAGCTTCGACTCTGGCTAAAAGAAATGGTATCAAAGCTTGGTATCACAAGCATTTTCGTTACACATGATCAGGATGAAGCCGTAGAGGTTGCTGATGAGATCTTGATTACAAATCATGGAAAGATTGAGCAGATGGGAAGCCCATTAGAGATTTATAAATCACCAAAGACGCCATTTGTAGCCCAGTTTGTTGGAAGATCATCCATCGTAGAAAATTATGAATCCTTAAAAGGATTTGAAAAAATAGAACATGCACAGAAAGCGATCGTCAGACCAGAATTCCTTGAGTTAGCAAAAAAGGGGAATTAAAACGATATATGAGTGCATCAGAAAAAGGAATTGTAGAAGATGTGATCTTTAGTGGAAGTCGACTGGATGTAGTTGTAAATATCAATGGAATCAAAGTGACAGCTGAGAGATCTTTGGAAAAGGATCCGGTAAGCGTTGGAGAAGAAGTTGATATCATTATTTACCGTTTATATGTATTTGATGAAAAGGAAACTTATTTATTAGAGAATAAAGAAATGCAGGAAGGCGATGTCTTCTATATTTAAGAAATATACCAGAAAGGACCGATTATGGAAATTACAAAACAACAGATCATACATACCGATGTCTGATCATCGGAGGCGGAACAGCTGGATGTTATGCGGCACTTACGATCAGGGAAAAAAAGTGATGCAAAGATCGTCATCGCCGAGAAAGCCAATATCAAACGAAGCGGGTGCTTAGCAGCTGGAGTTAATGCGATCAATGCTTATATCGTAAAGGGAAGAAAACCACAGGATTATGTTGATTATGCGAGAAAAGATGCAGACGAGATCGTACGAGGTGACCTGCTTCTTACAATGTCAGAACATTTAAATGAAGTGACAAGCAAGATGGAACAGTTAGGATTGGTTATTTTAAAGGATGAAATGGTGACTATGTTGCCAGAGGAAATCGAAATATTAAGATCAATGGAGAAAATATCAAGCCAATCCTTGCAGATGCAGTAAATCAGCTAGATAACGTAGAGGTGATCAATCATTTGAATATCACCGATTATATCGTGGAAGATAACACGATCAAAGGAGCCTTCGGTTCATATGGAAATGGAAACAGCTTATGAGATCCGTGCCAAGAAAGTACTTTGTGCAACTGGAGGGGCAGCAGGGCTTTATAAGCCAAATAATCCAGGATTTTCAAGACATAAGATGTGGTATCCACCATTTAACACTGGTGCCGGATACGCAATGGGAATTGATGCTGGAGCTGAGATGACAACCTTTGAGATGCGTTTTATCGCATTAAGGTGTAAAGATACGATCGCGCCAACGGGAACGATCGCACAGGGAGTCGGGGCAAAGCAGGTAAACGCTAAAGGAGAGATTTACGAAGATAAATACGGAATCACAACTTCTCAGCGTGTCTATGGAACAACACAGGAAAATCTGGAAGGAAGAGGCCCTTGTTACCTAAGAACCGAAGGAATTGAGAAGGAAAAAGATATAGACCTTAAGAAAGCATATTTAAATATGGCACCAAGCCAGACCTTAAAATGGATCGAGCAAGGCAAAGATCCAAGTGAACAAAATGTAGAGATCGAGGGAACGGAACCATATATCGTGGGTGGACATACTGCCAGTGGTTACTGGGTAAACACAAATCGAGAGACAACGATCCATGGGCTGTACGCAGCCGGAGATGTCGCAGGTGGATGCCCACAGAAATATGTGACAGGAGCTTTGGTAGAAGGTGAGCTCGCAGCACTGGATATCGTAGAGAAATTAAAAGATCAGACGTTTGATATAACAGATAACAAAGAAGAACAGTTATTAGACGAGAAGTCAAAGAATACAACAATATTTTATCAGACAAAGACAGTATTTTTACGATCGAGCAAATGGAAGAAGCGATGCAGAAGTCATGGATGCTTATGCAGGCGGAATTTCAAGTCATTATCAGTTTAATGAAAACTGCCTAAATCTCGCAAAAGAAAAGATCAATAATCTGATCACATTATCTGGACAGTTAAGTGCCAAGGATTACCATGAATTAATGTTTTATTATGAACTAAAAGAACGATTAACGATCTGTCTGACTCTGATCGAACATTTAAAAGCAAGAAAAGAGACAAGATGGCACAGTTTTGCAGAAAATCTTGATTATCCACAAAAGAGTGATGATTGGAAAAAATACGTCAATACAAAGAAAGTGGAAGGAAAGATCAAAGTCATCTTACGAGAACTAGTAAAGGAGGATGAGCACTATGAGCATCAGAATTAACAAAAATAAATGTGTTGGATGCAAACGATGCTTAGACGTCTGTCCTGGAAGTTTGATAAAGACCGATGCAACTGGCAAAGCATACATCAAATATCCAAAAGACTGCTGGGGATGTACATCCTGCTTAAAAGAATGTAAAACAGGAGCCATCGCATTTTTCCTAGGAGCGATATCGGTGGAATGGGAAGTGAAATGACAGTTAACGAAAGCAAAGATACGATTCTCTGGAAGATCAAAAAATATACCGGGGAAGAACAAACCATAGAGATCAACAAGAAAGATTCAAACAAATATTAGATTGGAGGACATCAAAATGAGCGAATTATCACATCTTGACCAGTTGGAGGCGGAAGCAATCTACATCATCCGAGAAGTTGCAGCTTCTTGTGAAAAACCAGTTATGCTATATTCTATCGGAAAAGACAGCTCAGTTATGTTACATTTAGCATTAAAAGCATTCTATCCGGAGAAACCACCATTTCCATTTTTACATGTTAATACAACATGGAAATTCAAAGAAATGATCAAATTCCGTGATGAAACAGCAAAGAAATACGGATTAGAAATGATAGAATACATCAATGAAGATGGTGTAAAACAGGGGGTCAATCCATTTGATAGTGGAGCTGCTTACACAGATATCATGAAAACACAGGCTCTAAAGCAGGCGTTAAATAAATATGGATTTACCGCTGCATTTGGAGGTGGACGTCGTGATGAAGAAAAATCTCGTGCAAAAGAAAGAATCTTCTCTTTTAGAAATGAAAATCAGGCATGGGATCCAAAGAACCAGAGACCAGAAATGTGGAAATTATATAACTCTAAGATCAAAAAAGGAGAAAGCATTCGTGTATTCCCAATCTCTAACTGGACAGAGACAGATATCTGGAAATATATCAAACGCGAAAAAATTGATATCGTTCCATTATATTTTGCAAAAGAACGCCCAGTGATCGAGAGAGATGGAAATATCATCATGGTCGATGATGACAGATTAAAATTAAGACCAGGTGAGAAGATCGAATACAAGAGTGTGAGATTTAGAACCCTTGGATGTTATCCATTAACTGGAGGAGTGGAATCAAAAGCCTCAACACTTGATGAGATCATTGACGAGACATTAAGTGCGGTTTCTTCAGAAAGAACAACCAGAGTTATTGATAATGAAGCAGCAGGAAGCATGGAAAGAAGAAAGAGAGAGGGGTATTTCTAAGATGATAGGATTATTAAAATTTATTACTTGCGGTAGTGTAGATGATGGAAAATCTACACTGATCGGACATATTTTATATGATTCAAAGTTATTATATACAGATCAGGAAGAAGCATTAGAGTTAGACAGTAAAGTTGGAAGCCGTGGTGGAAAGATCGACTATTCTTTATTACTTGACGGATTAATGGCAGAAAGAGAACAGGGAATTACGATCGACGTTGCCTACCGTTATTTTACAACAGAAAAAAGAAGTTTTATCGTAGCAGAATACACCAGGACATGAAGAATATACAAGAAACATGGCTGTAGGAGCATCCTTTGCAGATTTAGCAGTCATCTTAATCGATGCATCCCAAGGAGTATTAGTACAGACAAGACGCCACGCAAGAATCTGCGCCTTAATGGGAATCAGACACTTCGTATTTGCAGTCAATAAAATGGACCTTGTAAAATATGATCAGGAAACATTCCGAAAGATCGAGGAACAGATCAAAGAATTACAAGAAGAATTATCACTTGCAAATGTAAAGATCATCCCAGTATCTGCAACAGAAGGAGATAACGTTACAACAAAATCAGATAACATTCCATGGTATACAGGAGAACCATTACTAGAATACCTAGAGACGGTGGATGTACGAGAGAAATCTGAAGAAGAAGGATTCTACATGCCAGTTCAGAGAGTATGCCGTCCAAACCACACATTCCGTGGATTCCAGGGACAGATCGAATCCGGACAGATTTCTGTCGGAGATGAGATCGTGACATTACCAAGCAAAGAACATGCAAAGGTTAAGAGTTTATTAATTGGTGATAAAGATGCACAGACAGCTGAAAAAGGTCGTCCAGTAACGATTCAGTTAGACCGTGAAGTTGATGTATCCAGAGGATGCGTACTGGCCAATAAAACAGAACTTCCAGTCAGCAAATCATTTACAGCGACAGTTCTTTGGATGGATGACGGAGAATTGTTACCAGGAAAAGAATATTTCGTAAAGATCGGAACAAAAGAAATTCCAGGAATCGTAACAAATATTCAGTACAAGATCGATGTCAACACAGGAGAATACATTCCAGCAAACAACTTAAGAAAGAATGAGATCGCAGTATGTGATGTTATCTTGCAGGAAGAAATTGTCTTAGACGAATTTGATGATCATAAAGCCTTAGGAGAGCTGATATTGATCGACCGTATCACAAACATGACATCTGCATGCGGAGTGATCAAAAATTCTGAAGTTGACGAAGAAACAGACCTAAAATGCGTCTTTGCACATGGAAAATTAAAAGCCAATGGAGACATCTTTGAAGAATTCTACTACAACATGGAAAGTATGACAGTCACAAAGATCAAACCATCTGGAAAATCCTACACGATCGGAGATGAAATTCCAGTAGAAGGAGAAAGCTATCAGTATCCAGACTACTTTGATGTCATCGTATTCAGAGACAAAGTAGCCGTACAGATCAGAGACAGAAAAGTATCAGCAATTCTTCCAATTGAAGAATACGAATACAAAGGCCTGCCACTGATCAATGGACGAGGATTTAAGATTCTGGTTGATTCCAAAGAAAAAGCAGACAAACTGTTTGCAGAATTAAAAGAACAAGGATATAAACCAGGAAGCGAATTCTTTAACCGTTGGTTACAGTTTGAAGCATATCGTAAGATTGTGTTTAGGGATAGTATTTACTAATTAAATTGTAATTGTATAACGGAAATGTATCGAGTATTCATAAAAACATAAAAAAAGATGGAGGTACGAAAAACGAATTCCATTGACCTTCTGTTAACGAATCTAAAACTTATCAGCCAATACCATTTAACATACACACTGTGTAGTGATTTGAATAGCGTTCCGTTGTATGAGTCAGAAAGAAGATAAGAAGAACTATTTATAAGAAAAAAGGATGACAACATGAGCACTTTTTGAATGCGTTTTTTACAAATTCGCAGCGCCCTGTGGTCGATTGTTTGAACGTAGCTGCGGGCATTTTGGCTCGCAGCAAGTGAGTTATCGAAGGAACAGGCGCGAATCAGCGATTTGTAAAAAAAGCTTTCAAAAATGCGGAGTGTCATCCCTTTTTTCTTATAAATATTTCTTCTTATCTTCTTTCTGACTCATACATGCAACACTACCTACAAATCAAAAGTTGACGATATCGTAGAAACATGACAAAATATATCTACAAAGATTCAGAAAGGAATATGTACAATGAAACGTAAAGATTATATCTCCTGGGATCAGTATTTTATGGGGATTGCCATTCTATCTGCCCAGAGAAGTAAAGATGATCATACACAGGTAGGGGCTTGCCTTGTAAATGATCATAATAAGATTTTGTCAGTTGGTTATAACGGAATGCCAATAGGATGCAACGATGATGATATGCCTTGGGAGAGAGAAGGAGATCCTCTTCATACCAAATATTTTTATGTATGTCACGCAGAATTAAATGCCATTTTGAACTATGGTGGAGGCTCACTTGACGGAGCGCGTGTTTATGTAACATTATTTCCGTGCAATGAATGTGCAAAAGCTATCATTCAAAGCGGTATGAAAGAAGTTATCTATATGCAGGATAAATATGCAGGCAGTGATACGACAAAGGCATCAAAGAAGATGTTTGATATGGCAGGAGTTAAATATCGCCAGTTCGTACCAAAAGGACAGACGATCGAAGTAGATTTATAAGGTGAAGATATGGATATTATTAAGATTTTACAAGAAGAACTAGGAATCAGACGAGGACAGGTAGAGACAACGATCAAACTGATCGATGAAGGTAACACGATTCCATTCATTGCCAGATACCGAAAAGAAATGACAGGATCATTAGATGACGAGACACTTCGTAATTTCCATGAGAGATTATTATATTTAAGAAATTTAGAAGAGCGCAAAGAAGCGATCAAGAAAAATATCGAAGAACAAGGTAAACTTACAAAGGAACTGGCAAAGCAGATTGAAGAAGCGAAGACACTGGTAGCAGTGGAAGATTTGTACCGTCCATATAAGCAGAAAAAACGTACCAGAGCTATGATCGCAAAGGAAAAGGGGTTAGAGCCGTTAGCTAATCTGATTCTTTTACAAATGACAAAAGAGCCATTAGAGAAAGAAGCAGAAGCGTTTATCAATGAAGAAAAAGATGTAAAGACAGTAGAAGATGCATTAAAAGGTGCAAATGATATTATCGCAGAGCACATTGCAGATGATGCGGAATACCGTACATGGATCCGTAAGGCAACATGGAATCACGGAAAAATCACATCCTCAGCGAAGAAACCAGAAGAATCTTCTGTATTTGAGATGTATTATGATTTTGAAGAACCGATTGAAAAGATTGCAGGATACCGTATTCTTGCGATCAATCGCGGAGAAAAAGAGGGAATTCTTCAGGTAAAGATTGAGCCAGACATGCAAAAGATCGCAACATATCTTGCAAGGAAGATCATAACAAGGAAGAATCCCTATACAACAAAAGCCTTATTTGCAGCGATTGAAGACAGCTATAAACGTCTGATCGCACCATCGATCGAACGTGATATTAGAAATGAACTGACTGAAAATGCAAGTACAGAAGCGATCAAAGTCTTTGGAAAGAACTTAGCACAACTTCTCATGCAGCCACCGATCGCAGGACAGGTCGTCCTTGGATGGGACCCTGCATTTCGTACTGGATGCAAATTAGCAGTGGTCGATGCAACAGGAAAAGTATTAGATACAGTCGTCATTTATCCGACAGCACCACAGAATAAAGTGGAAGAGGCCAAAAAAGTTGTCAAGGCACTCATCAAGAAATATGGAATCACACTGATCTCAATTGGAAATGGAACAGCATCCAGAGAATCTGAACAGATCGTTGTTGATATGTTAAAAGAGATCAAAGAACCAGTACAGTATGTGATTACAAATGAAGCAGGGCGTCTGTATACTCAGCAAGTAAACTTGCGACCGAGGAATTTCCAAATTTCGATGTAGGACAAAGAAGTGCGACATCCATCGCAAGACGAGTACAAGATCCACTGGCAGAATTAGTAAAGATCGAACCAAAAGCCATTGGAGTCGGACAGTATCAGCACGATATGAACCAAAAACAGCTTACCGAAGCTTTAGGTGGAGTTGTTGAAGCGACAGTAAATAAAGTCGGAGTTGACCTAAATACAGCTTCAGCATCTCTTTTAGAATATGTATCCGGTGTGTCCAGGACTGTAGCAAAAAATATCGTAGCCTACCGTGAAGAAAATGGAACGTTCAGGAACAGAAAACAGCTATTAAAAGTAGCTAAACTAGGACCCAAAGCCTTTGAACAATGCGCAGGATTCCTAAGAGTATCTGGAGGTGATGAGCCACTCGATGCAACAGGAGTACATCCAGAGACATACAAAGAAACAGGAATGTTACTAAAGAACCTAGGATATTCAACAAAAGAACTATCCAAAGAAGGATTCAAAGGAATCAGCAGTAAGATTAAAGATTACAAGAAATTATCCGAAGAACTTGGAATCGGAGAGATCACGTTGAAAGATATCGTAAAAGAACTGGAAAAGCCAGGACGAGATCCACGAGAAGATCTTCCAAAACCAATCCTAAGAACAGATGTATTAGAAATGAAAGATCTGAAACCAGGAATGAAATTAAAAGGAACAGTTCGTAATGTCATCGATTTTGGAGCATTTGTAGATATTGGAGTACATCAGGATGGACTAGTACACATTTCACAGATGGCAGATCGATTTATCAAACATCCATTAGAAGTAGTTAGTGTTGGAGATGTTGTGGATGTTGTAGTTGTCAGTGTGGATATAGATAAAAAACGGATACAGTTAAGCATGAAATTGTGATTTGTAATAGTGTTTCATGTATGAGATAGAAATAAGATAAGAACAAATATTTATAATATATCGGTGGCAACACGCAGATTTTAAGAGCGTTTTTTACAAATCGCTGATCCGCGCCTGTTCCTTTGATAACTTCCTCGCTGCGAGCCAAAATGCCCGCAGCTACGGTCAAACAATCAACCACAGGGCGCTGCGAATTTGTAAAAACGCACTTAAAATCTGCTAATCGTTGCCACCGATATATTATAAATATTTGTTCTTATCTTATTTCTATCTCATACAACGGAACGCTATTCAAATCACTACAGGGTGTGTATGTTAAACGATACTGGTTGATAAGTTTTGCATTCGCTAACTGAAGATAAAAGGGCTTAAACAACACCGATTTGTTGGGATGTTTAGGAGTATAATAAACACTTATCTTCTGTCTTGAAAAAACTAATTTACATCCAAGATCATTCTCCATACATATTCGGTAGTGGTTTCGATTACGTAAATTATTTGAATATTATAAAAAGGGTTATCTGTCTGAGACCGTAGGAACACGCCTGCACTTAGTGAGTGGATGGTCGTTAGACCATTCAGGAGCTTAGTACAGCTGCGTGTGAGTCGAGCGAGAGCGCGTCGCAGACAGATAACCCTTTTTATAATATTCCACCAATAATTTCCGTCATCAAACCAGCAAATTAAAATTTAATACCATCCCCCAGAGAATGTAATAACCTGTCCTGTCATATAAGCAGGGGACGTTGCCACATGATAAACCATCTGTGCCGCTTCTTTTGGACTGGCAATATAGTCCGCAGGGATTTCTTCTTTGATCAAGGCAAGATCTTCTTCGTCAAACTCCGCATTCATCTCCGTATCGATCATCCCAAAAGCGATCGCATTTACCTGAATATTGCTTGCAGCAACCTCTTTTGCCAGAGCCTTTGTAAAAGCATTGATACCACCTTTTGTTGTAGAATATAAAACCTCACAGGAAGCGCCGGCATCTCCCCAGATGGAAGAAATATTGATGATCTTTCCCTCATGGTGATGAAGCATATGGGGAACGATATTTTTACAGGTTGTAAAAACAGAAGTTAAATTTGTGTTGATCATCAGATTCCAATCATCTACCGTTGCATCTGTAAATAATCCCACCAGAGAGATTCCGGCATTATTTACAAGACAGTCGATCTTAGAAAAAGTAAGGAGGGACTGTTTGATCATTTCGTCTACAAAAGAAGGATCACTGATATCTCCGCAAAAAGATAAGCAAGACACGTTCTCTTCAAGAATTTCATTTTTTAGGGATTCTAGTTTTTCAGGATGGCGGAAGCCATGGATGATCACGTTCCATCCTTGTTGTGCAAAATATATGGCAGTTTCACGTCCGATTCCTCTGGAACTGCCAGTTATGAGTACTGTTTTCATAGAAAATACCTCGTAAATCTTATAAAATTTCTTAGCACTTGATATGATCAATCTGATCAACGATGAGAAATGTTGCAGATTAAGAAAATATTAAGGCGATTATACAGAATTATAACATAGAGGATTGTTGAAATAAATCGAATAATTTGTTATACTAAACAAAGTTTATAAACGGAAGGAGCAGGAACATGGCAGAGAAGAAGAAAAGTAAATTAGGTGCCAAAGCCATATTTGCCAGGATTCTTGCAGTGATACTGGTGACAGCCATCGGTGGAGTTGCAAGCTTTTTGGATTTAAGACATATTTTTTAAATAAATTAAAGAAAGACAAGAAAGCAGAAATCGCAAAGCAGTTAAAAGAAGAAAGCAAAGAAAGAGTAGACGTTGGAATGATCCAGACAGGAAATTCCATTGTGATTCGAATATATCATAACAAGAATCAGGAGATGATTTTTGTACCACTTAGACAAGATATGAATCTTACATTGACGAAGAAGGGAAAACAGGCAGTCGAACAGACACTGGGAACTAGCGTTAGCAAAGCGACGGTTGCAGATGTGATCAAAGCAACAAGAAAGAATGGAAAGTTGTTAAGACAGCAGGTTGAGAAGACACTGGGAATTTCTATTAATTCCTATGAACTGATATCACATAAGAAGTTTGTGAAACTGATGAATCAGGCAGGAGATGTCAAAATAGAATTTGATGAAGCAATGGCTTATACAGATTCTACAGATAAATATGTAACATTAAGTGCTGGGGAGAACAGCCTGAATGGAACAGCAATCTATTCATTATTAAGTGAGAGTGATATTTTTACAGATAAGAACAAGCAGGCAGAAATTACTGGAGAGATCTGCGTGGCAGTTGCATCTGCATTGAATGATAAGACATTATCCGAATATCGTGAATATGCACAGAATTATTTTGATGCGGTGAAGACAGATGCTTCTTATGAAGAAGCAGCGACAAGTCTTGAGAGAATGCATGGAATTAAGGATAAGAACTTAAATTTCAAAGTGTTAGATGGAACAGAATCCAATGGAAAGTTTGAATTAGATAAATCACGATTTTCCATATCAATATGTGGAATATGAAGATCCGGAGTGTCTATGATCTCATTATCATAGAACAGAATATCCAGATCAAGAGTACGCGGTCCCCAGTGAATGATACGTTCTCTGTTTG
>ENA-OQCS01000451-OQCS01000451.1-human-gut-metagenome-genome-assembly--contig:-NODE-451-length-22818-cov-4.518267_pt1 | contig 22818 bp, 29 predicted proteins | sample MGYA00242757_ERZ504575 | MGnify/ENA primary metagenome ERZ504575 (study PRJEB26092, sample SAMD00036297) | human gut metagenome | host: Homo sapiens | study: EMG produced TPA metagenomics assembly of... | reverse complement strand
GGAGAAGGTCGTTAATACCGTGGGTGCCGGCGACTCGTATATTGCCGGGTTTACCAAGGGCGTGATCGATGGCTTGATATTCCGGCGTGTATGAAGGCGGGCGCTGAGCTGTGTCCCGAGTGATTGGTTCGTTTGAGCCGTACTAGGTCAATGCCTGGAAAGGAGTACGAAATGGTTATCGACATGTTGGTTCAGCCCATGCTCTACGGCGAGATCTGTACGCCGGGTGATGAGCTGATGGATTCGGTTTTTGGTCACGAGAATTTGGTATGGGGCATATGGTCCCATGGATTGGGACGAGCTTCAAGTCGAGATGGACGTCTGCGATGTGCAGAAGAGCTTGCTCATGCCGCTCGATGTAACCACGGCATGCGGAGGGCACTTTGGCACCAACGACCAGATTGCCATGCTGGTTGCCGCGCATCCCGATCGTCTGTGGGGATTTGCGAGCGTAGACCCGCAGGTGAGCGGTGCCGCAGACGAATTGGAGCGCGCCTTTACCGAGTTGGGGGCAAAGGGGCTTTGCCTGCATCCTGCAAAGCAGGGTTTTGCCCCCGATGATGCTGTGGCCGAGCCGCTTTACGAGCTGTGCGAGCGCTATAACAAGCCGGTGGTTTTCCATGCCGGTATGTCTTGGGAGCCTGGCGCAGAGCTCTCGCGCAGTAACCCGCTTGCATTTGAGCACACAATCGCAACGCATCCAAATGTGCGCTTTAGTTTGACTCACTTTGGCTGGCCCTGGGTACGCGAGACCGTGGCGATGCTGCTCAAGTATCCCAACTGCTACACGGACACCTCTATCACTTACATCGATTCGCCCGAGGAGATGATGCAGCGTCTTTTCACGGTCGATATGGGGCCGCTGTGGTATGAGCGCGCGCTATCGCACCAAGTGATGTTCGCCAGCAATACGCCGCGCTTCCGTGCATTCAAACTCAAGCGGGCGCTCGATACCGTGCCCATGCGCGATGATGCGCGAGAAAGGCTCTACTGGGTAATGCCCTGCGTTTTCTTGAAGGGGATGAGTAAACATGGTGACGCTCGAGACATTGAGCTATCTATCGACTGCTCCGGACCAGTTCATCGATATTACCGAAGACGTGCACGCTGCCATCGAACGCAGCTCGGTGACCAATGGCTTGGCAGCGATTATTTTGTCGCATACGACCTGTGGAATCGTGGTAAACGAGGGACTGCCCTGCGTGGAGACGGATCTTATGGAGACGCTTGATCGCATCGCCCCGCTCGATGCCCCCTATGCGCATGCACACTTCCTCCGAGCTATGGAGCCACCGGCAACAACTCCTGTGGGCATATCAAGAGCATGATTTGTGGAAACAGTTGCTTCTTTCCCGTCCAAGATGGCTACATCGTGTGTGGAGGTGCCCAGAACATCTATCTTGCGGAGTTTGACGGTCCGCAGAAGCGAAAAGTGTACGTCGAAGTGCTGGGGGAGTAACGTCCCCGCGATAACCCTATGAAGGAGCACGTTATGTCGTTTCTAACCTCGATGTTCAAGACCGAAAAGCCGGTCATCGGAATGCTGCACTTGCGTCCTCTGCCGGGCGATCCACTGTATTACCCGGGCGGAAGCGTGTCGCAGGTCGTGGAAGCCGCCAAGCGCGATCTCGAGGCGTTGCAGCAGGGCGGTGTCGATGGCATTTTGATTACCAATGAGCTCTCGATGCCCTACGAGCAGCACGTTTCTCCCTCAACCCTTGCATCGATGGGCTATGTAATCGGGACTCTATCCCATGATCTGTCGACTCCTTGGGGAGCTGAGGCTATTTACGATGGTGATGCCACAATCGAGCTGTGCGCTGCCGTCGATGCACAGTTCACGCGCTGCAATTTTTGCGGTGCCTGGCCGGTGATCTCGGGCTGATTAACCGAGATTTCGCGCACACCATGCGTCGCAAGGCGGCGCTGCGCTTGGACGACCTCAAGCTTTTTCACTTCATCACGAGCGAGGGGGAGGTTTATCTCAACGACCGCACGACTGCGGACATTGCCGATTCGCTTCTCTTTAATTGCCTACCGGATGCGATGGTCATCGGCGGTTCGGCTGCCGGTCGTGGCGCTTCGGGCGAGCTTGCCGATGAGGTTCGCGAGCGTGTTGGCGAAGTGCCTATGGTATGCGGCACCGGTTGTCGCGAAAATATCGTGGCTGACGTATTTGCTCACTACGATGGCGCGTTTGTCGGCACGTGCTTAAAGCGCGACGGAAAGCTGGATGCCCCGGTTGATGTTGAGCGGGTAGTTCGTTTTATGGCTGCCGCTCGTGCGGCGCGAGGGGAGTAAGCACCTATGGCGTTCTATCTGGGTATTGATATCGGGACAAGCGCCTCTAAAGGCGTTTTAATCGATGATCGATGCGATATCGTTTGCCAAGCCTCTTGTGGACACGAGACGGACAACCCGTGTGATGGATGGTACCAGCATGATGCGGAGGCAGTTTGGTGGGGCGATTTTTGCCGCTTGTCGCGCGAGCTGGTGGCGCAATCGGGGTTAACGCGGCGCAGATCGGATGCGTGGGGCTTTCCGCATTGGGTTGCGACTGCGTGCCGGTCGATACCGAGTGCAACGCGCTGGCGCCCGCGATTTTGTATGGAGTCGATGCGCGGTCGAAGCCGCAGATTGACGAGCTTCTTTTCGAATATGGGTCAGATCGCGCACGCGAGCTTTTCGGGCACGATCCCTGTTCGTCAGATATTGCTCCCAAGATCTTGTGTTTAAGGAGAATATGCCCGAGGTGCACGAACGTGCCGCGAAGTTCCTGACGGCGTCATCGTTTCTGTGCGCAAAGTTGACGGGGCGTTTTACGGTGGACCGTTATTTGGCGGAGGATTTTCTTCCCCTATATGACCGCTACACTTGGAAGGTTGATGCTCGGGAATGTGCTCGTTTCTGCCGGCCTGACCAGATGGCGGAGGTAATGTCGGCTACCGATATTGCCGGGGTGATTACGCAGCGTGCGGCTGAGGCGACGGGGCTCGCGGCGGGGACACCTGTCTTAGTGGGAACGGGTGACTCTGGTGCCGAGGCCATTTCGACGGGTGTATTCCGTCCCGGCGATATGATGGTTCAGTTGGGGAGCACGGCGTATTTCATCTACCTAGCTGATCATATGGTCGATGATGCCCGCCTGTGGCCGGGGACGTTTATCATTCCCGGAACTTACGGGATTTGCGCGGGGACCAATACGGCGGGTGCACTCACATCGTGCTGCGCCAAGAGCTGTATCGCGACGCCGTAGAGGCCGAGGGCCACGGTGGCCCCGATGCATATTCGGTTATGGCGCATGATGCCGCCGATGTGGCGTCGGGTGCCGATGGGCTCCTGTGCCTGCCGTACTTTGCGGGGGAGCGTACTCCGCTCAACGATCCCGAGGCGCGTGGCGTCTTCTTTGGCCTGACCGGAAGGCATACGCGAGCCATATGGTTCGCGCCGCCTTGGAAGGCGTCGCGTATACCGTTGCATCCCATGTCGACATTATCGAGCGAGAGCATGGACTGCCAATTGGGCGCATTATGCTTGTCGGAGGCGGAACCAAGAATCCAGTTTGGATGCAGACTATCGCCGACGTATGCGGGCGCGAGGTCTCGGTTGCCAAGGTTACGGTGGGTGCATGCTTCGGTGATGCCATCATGGCAGCTCTCGCAGGTGGCGCCTACGCATCATGGGATGAACTCGCCCAAGTCCTTGGCGTTGCGCAAACAATCGAGCCCGATATGGCTGCCCACGAGTTATATGCGTCGCGTCGTCATATCTTTGACGAATTGTATGCACGCAACCGTGATCTCATGCACGAATTGGTGTAAAGCTGCCGAATTGTACTGCCTACCAATAGGGACTGCGTTGTGCGATTCGCATGTCCTTGGCATTTTTGCCACAGGGTTAGCGAAGGTCAAAAACAGAGTGCGCATTTGTTAAAACTGCCGACTCGATGCGCTTTGCGTCACAGTTTTTGAGTGAGGCAATGCGCATCGAGGTCCTTGTGAGCGATTTGATGAGCGACTGCGCGCTTGTTTCTGTGTTTGGTTCGGCCGGCGCATCGGTCTCGAGCAGTAGGCGGTCGAGTGGAATCTGTCGTGCGTATTCGCGACCGCGCTTGGTCGCGAGCATGCGTTCGTTGACGGAAAAATAACAGCCCGCATTACGCGCGCGGACGAGTTCGTCCGAAGTACCGCTAAACCAGTGGAAGATGATAACGGGGGAGTCGGGGTTTGGGATGAGTAGTCCATGCGATTCGAGGACGTCCAGTACGGTTCCTGCCGAACGAACGGCGTGAATTGATACCACGCGCCCACTAAGAGGATGCTGCACGAGCGCATCGCAGAGCCGATCAAGTGCCTGTATTTGTAGCGGCTCGCTTCCTGCAAAGCGCGCGGAAAAGTCGAGTCCGACTTCGCCGATGTAGCGCTCTTGGGCAGCAGCTTCGCAAAGCAGATCGACTTCGGTAGAACCACAGCGGCCGTCGGCGAGCCACCAGGGATGGAGCCGATGCCGGCAAAATATTTGAACGGCTGCAGGCGCGCTTCTTGGCGCGTGCAAAGTCGTGCGGATCGACGCCGCAGTCAAATAGAACCAGGCCCAGCGCCGTTGCCTCATCGCAACGCGTCCGGGTGAGCCATTAAATCGAGATGACAGTGCACATCAAACAGCTGCAGCTTCATCGTGGCGCACCCTGCTAGTCCAAGCGCTGGCCATCGGCGCGCACGCGCTCGCACCCGCGCCCGCTAATCTGGCGGATAACCTCGCCGGCAATCATCTGACCCATGATGGGCGGCATAAAGCTGGCGGTTCCCAGCTCGGTGCGCTCGTGGATGTTGGAAGGATCGCGGGGCTGTGTCTTAACCGATTCCTCGCAGCTAAACAGTACGTGTAGGCTCTTGATTCCGCGCTTCTTACATTCTTTGCGCATAATGCGGCTCATGGGGTCACGTACCGTATCGAAGATGTCGGCAAAGCGGAGGCACTCGGGATGGAGCTTGTTGGCCCCGCCCATGGAACTAACCAAACGAATGCCGTGGTCCTGAGCATATTTGGCAATGGTGAGCTTGGCCGAGATGGTGTCGATGGCGTCGACGACGTAGTCGAGCTTGCCGCCCGTCTGCTCCAAAACGCTCGCGAAGAAATCATCGATGTTGTCGCTCAGCAGGTATTCGGTACGCTTGATGACGGTGGCGGCAGGATTGATATCGTGGATCATGGCTTCCATCACTCAACCTTGCGCTTGCCGACGGTGCTATGAAAGGCGATGGCCTGGCGATTGATATTGCTGGGCGCGATGATGTCCTTGTCCAGAATGACGAAATGACCAATGCCGCCACGGGCAAGTGCCTCGCAGCAGTTAGAGCCCACACCTCCGCAGCCGAGTACCAGCACCGTGGCATCGGCGAGCTTGTCGAGTGCCTCGCGGCCCATGATGATTTCGAGCTTGGTGTCGCGTGTCTCGACGAGTGCAGCAGTTTCGGTCATAGACATCCTCCGATGGGGAAGCGAATCGTGTTTTAGCTATCGCCATTATAGGTATTATCGCGATTCCATTTGAGCCCTAGGGGCTTGTTGAAATGAGGCAGTGATTCGCATAAGATGAAGCAGATGGCACCCGTTGCAGCGGGTTGGCCAACTCCCAAACACGTTTGTAGCGTGAGAAGTGGCCGTCTTCGCATTACGCGGGGGCGGCTATTTCATTCGACCTCCAATGTGGATGCCGAGCTCCACAGCCGCGATTACAAGCAACAACAACGTCAGGACATCGTTAATACTCATAGTCCATCTCCTTCTTGGGAAGAGGGAGCTGGCCCATCTGCTTCTGGACCCATTGTATCTAAAAACGAACGAATGTTCTATACATAACATTGCTATTAGATAATTAGACAAACATCTAAATATCGAGTATAGTGTGCACGTCGCGAGAGATAGCGAGAGGAGGTTCTATGCCGGGAGAAGGTTTTAAGGCGCTGGCGGATCCAACGCGGCGGCGCATTTTAGAACTGCTGCGCGAGGGCAATTGCACGGCGGGGGAGCTCGCCGAGCATTTCGACATAAGCAAACCGTCGCTCAGCCATCATCTGGCAACGCTTAAAAACGCCGGGCTGGTGACCGATGAGCGCCATGGCCAAAACATCGTTTACAGCTTAAATACCACCGTCATGCAGGACTTGATTGGCTGGTTTATGGGCTTTACAAACACTGAAGGTGATAAGGATGAATAACGAAAACAAGGGCATTCACGTCACGGGGGTATCGTCGCGCGTGTGGATTGCACTGGTCGCTCTGTGCGTTGCCAATGTCGCAGCGCATCTGATAGTGATGCCGAGCCTGCCGGCGCAGATTCCCACGCACTGGGGCGCGAATGGCGCCGTCGACGGTTGGGGCCCTAGCTGGATGGCCTCCGCGCTCGGCGTGTTGCCTCTGGCACTTCTCGCGATGTTCTACGTCGTGCCACGCATTGACCCCAAGGGCGAGGCGTATCGGACCTCGGGTAAGTTCTATCAGGGCTTCGTAATCGCCTTCACGCTGCTCATGTGTGCCATAAGCTGGCTGGGGGAGCTAACGGTGTGGGGCATCGTGCCGGTGGTAGGAACGGTCAATTTGCTGGTATCAGGCGCTATCGGCTTGCTCTTTATTGGTATGGGCAACTACTTACCGCGCGTAAAGCAGAACTACACGCTCGGTATCAAGACGCCTGGGCGCTTGCCGATCCCGAGAACTGGCGCCGTACGCAGCGTTTTGGCGGTGCCTGCTTTATGGTGCTGGGCGTTGGCTGATTGTGATGGGCGTGGCGGGTAGCGTGCTTTCGAGTGAAGTCGTCGCCGCGGTGATTGCGGTTCTGGCGTTTGGTTCAGCTGGAGCTGCCTACGTCTATTCGTATCTGCTGTGGCGCAAATCGCAGCGAGCCGCTCGTTAAGGTTGCGGAAAACTAGCGTACGCAGTTCATAGTATGTTCCGAGGGACTTTTCCCAGGTAGTATTAGGGGGTGTGGGCAACCATGCCCCTTTTTCGTTTAGTTTCAGAGCTGGTTTCCTCATTTCGTTTCCACTAAAGCGAATCAAGAATAGGGAAACAGAAGGTAGAAAGGATAAAATAGGCAAATGGCGGAGTTTATCTACCAGATGTATCAGGCTCGTAAGGCCCATGGCGACAAGGTGATTCTTGACGACGTGACCCTGAGCTTCTATCCCGGTGCCAAGATCGGCGTCGTGGGCCCCAACGGCATGGGTAAGTCGACCCTGCTCAAGATCATGGCCGGTATCGAGGAGGTCTCCAACGGCGATGCAAGGCTTACCCCCGGCTACACCGTGGGCATCCTGCAGCAGGAGCCGCCGCTCGATGACGACAAGACCGTCATCGAGAACGTGCGCATGGCGTTTGGCGATATGATCGCCAAGGTCGATCGCTTCAACAAGATCGGCGAGGAGATGTGCGACCCGGACTGCGACATGGACGCCCTCATGGCCGAGATGGGCAAGCTTCAGGACGAGATCGATGCCGCCGATGGCTGGGATATCGATTCCAAGCTCGGCCAGGCCATGGACGCCCTGCAGCTGCCCGATTCCGACATGCCGGTTAACGTGCTCTCTGGCGGCGAGCGCCGCCGCGTGGCCCTGTGCAAGCTGCTGCTCGAGGCTCCCGACCTGCTGCTGCTCGACGAGCCCACGAACCATCTGGACGCCGAGTCGATCCTGTGGCTCGAGCACTTCCTGCACAACTACCAGGGTGCAGTGCTGGCCGTCACACACGATCGCTACTTCCTGGATAACGTTGCCGAGTGGATCTGCGAGGTCGACCGCGGCCACCTTTATCCCTACAAGGGCAACTACTCCACGTATCTGGAGACCAAGGCCGCGCGTATCGAGGCGCAGGGCAACCGCGATGCCAAGCTCGCCAAGCGCATGGAGCCGAGCTCGAGTGGGTACGCAGCTCGCCCAAGCTCGCCAGGCCAAGAACAAGGCCCGTCTGGCTCGCTACGAGGAGATGGAGGCCGAGGCCCGCGCAAGCCAGAAGCTCGACTGGACCGACATCCGCATCCCTGTGGGCCCGCGTCTGGGCAACAAGGTGCTCGAGGCCCATCACCTGCACAAGGAGTTCGATGGCCGCGTGCTCATCGATGACCTTTCATTCACCCTGCCGCGTAACGGCATCGTGGGCGTCATCGGCCCCAACGGTGTCGGCAAGACCACGCTCTTCAAGACCATCGTGGGTTTGGAGCCGCTGACTTCGGGCGAGCTCGAGGTGGGCGAGACCGTCAAGATCTCCTATGTCGATCAGAACCGTTCTGGCATCGACCCCGATAAGAACCTGTGGGAGGTCGTCTCGGACGGCCTGGACCACATGATGGTCGGCGAGACCGAGGTTCCGAGCCGCGCTTATGTGGCGAGCTTTGGCTTTAAGGGCCAGGACCAGCAGAAGCGTGCTGGCGTACTCTCCGGTGGCGAGCGCAACCGTCTGAACTTGGCGCTTACGCTCAAGCAGGGCGGCAACCTGCTGCTCCTCGACGAGCCCACGAACGACCTCGACGTCGAGACGCTGTCCTCGCTCGAAGCGGCGCTGCTTGAGTTCCCGGGCTGCTCGGTGGTCATTAGCCACGACCGTATGTTCCTGGACCGCGTCGCCACGCACATTCTGGCGTGGGAGGGCACCGACGAGAATCCGGGCAACTGGTATTGGTTCGAGGGCAACTTCGAGCCTATCAGGCCAACCGCATCGAGCGCCTGGGCGAGGACGCAGCCCAGCCGCATCGTATTCACCGCAAGCTGATGCGTGACTAGTCGAGCTCAGGTGACCTAATGAGAAAGGGACGATAACCTTGAGGGTTATCGTCCCTTTTTGTTACTTGGTAGAAGGTTCGACTTTATCGATGGCCCAGGTGGCTCCGAGACCGCCGGTGGTGTTGCGGCGGATGCGCACGGTGACTTCGTGGCGCTCGCGGCCTGCGTGTAGCGCAGGGGGAAGCTTGCGCGGTTTCGCGCGGCCTCGATGGTACCGCGCTCGCGGGCGATCCAGTAGTACTCGCCGACGATGCCGAGCGTGTCGCGCGTAGGAGATAGGTCGACACTGGTGCAGAAGCGGGCCGGGGCAGAAGACCTCGGTTGCGAAATCGACGGGGAAGTCCTTGGGGATGGCGGGCGCTGCAGGTGCGGGGGCTGGGGCCGCTGCGGGTAGCGAAGCCGGTGCGGATGCGGGTATTTGGTCGCAAGCGGCGGCGGGCATTGGATTCGATGACGGGTGCGGGCTCCGGCGTTACTTTCGGCTTGATCTCGGAATCTGCGGGCTTCACGGTGACGGGTGCGTCTGCAACTGCGGTTTCAACCTCAACCTGCGTCGCGTTCTCATTCTCGACGCTCGACTTTGCCTCGATGGGCGTGGATGCCATGGTGGTGATGCCAGCGTTGGCGTTCTCGGGGTCATAGACGACCGTAAGCGAGATGGCAGGCTGCGGCGTCTCGGGTTCCGGCGTCGACTCGGTAGCGTTTTGATCGGCGGACTCGTCGGGTTGATTGTCCTCGGCCTCGTCGCCAAAGACATCACTGTTTTGGAACGCAGCGTCTCGGATTGGTCAGCGGCTTCTTCGGTTGTCGACTTGGGAGCCTCGTTGAGCTCCGCAGCGGCTTCCTGTTCTGACATGACTTCGGGATCGGTCATGGCGGCGATTTCGGTTTCGGCTTCTGCTGCCACCTCAATAGCGACTTCGATCTCTGTCTCGGGCTCGGGCTCCGGCACAGCTTCAACCGCGGCTTCTGGTTCGGGACGCTTAACGTGCTTGGGGCGTACAGCCTTGAGGTCCTTCTCGCCGCGCTTTTTCTTTTTATAGGACTGCTTGGCTCCCTTGGCAGCTTGGGCTTGTCCTCGCCCTTGGCAAGTGCGGCATCCCATGCCTCGTTGGCGATGACCGTGGCATACAGGCGACCGCCCTTAAAGACAGTCAGCTTAATGCAGTCGTCGAGTTCCTCGAGCAACTCGCGCGTGGACTCGAAGCCCAGGTCATAAGCAGTCATGTCGCCAACGGCGAGAGCCTCTTCGACCTGCGTCATAAACGTTTGCTTGCCACACCCAATCGCATCGCGCAGCAGGCGATACAGATAGATGTGGTTGCCAGCGAAAGCATGGGCCTAACTATTGTCTTGCTCATGGCAAATCTCCTCTTTACACATGTAAAGCATCTTACCATCGCATGGCGCTCGCCATGGCGGCGCTCAAGGCAAACGGCGCGAACCGCTGTCGGTTCGCGCCCGTTGTACAGGTTGCCTATCTGGGGATGCAGTGCCTAGTTGCCCGATGTCGTGCCTTGGCTTGAACTGTCAGATGCCGTGCCGGACGCGGTTCCGCTCGAGCTGTTGGTGTTGCTGTTGTCGGTAGATCCCGTACTCGGTGTATTGCCATTCGCCTGGTCGCCCGTGCTCGGTTGAGAGCCGTCAGTCGTTTGGCTTGAGTCAGTCGTGCCGGATTGCGTGCCGCTGTTGTTCACGGAAGAATCGACGCCCTGCGATTGGTTTTGGGTGTTCGAGGACGAATTGGCAGAGGTAGAACTGTCTTGCGTATCGTCAGTCTGTGCCTGCTGATCCTGCGACTGGGTGTTGCCATTTGCATCGCTCTCGGTCGTGCGCGACGACAGGATTGGCTCGGGACGCTCGCCCAGACCCTCACCGGCTGTGGTGATAAGGATGGCGCCGGCGCAGGCGATGACCGCGACGATGGCGATGGCGATCGAGAAGACGATGACCTTCTTTTGCGTCTGGCTGCGCTCTGCTGCCGCCTTGGCGCGCAGACTGTTGGGGGCGACGCGCGCCGTGGTCGCGCGTCCCGCGACCTGACGCATCTCCTGCGTAGTCGCGCGCGCCAGGTGCTCCTCGGCATTAAGCTCAACGCTCATAGCGCCGGCGGGGTAGTCGACGGCGGCGTGCGTACCTTTGAGGGCTTCGGCGCTGGCAGAGATAAAGTGGCGGTAGACCTGCGAGGACACAACGGTGATGACCGAGCTCACGGCGGCACCAATTACTGAACCAGCGATACCAATCTTGGAGGCAAGCGCCACGCTCGTGGCGGCAGCTGCGGCGCCGGCGATGATCTGGGGAATGGAAATGTCATCGAACAGGCCCTTTTTGGGCGCGATGGCCATGGTCTGTCCGATGGAATGGTTCTCGTGCACGCCGTTGTTGAGCGATGCCGGCGTCATGACGCGCGTGCGCGGCGCGTCGGTGTACTTGGTTGTCATACGGGGTCCTCCCGGTGTAAATCTGCTTCGTTTCGTGTAGCCATCAGGGTACCCACCAGATGTGAATCATACGTGACATTTAACAGATACCATCAACTCATCAAGGGGGCCTGCTGTCTTTGGTGCAATAGCTTGATGCTAAACTGGATTTATGTTTGCGAGGTGGTTTACGTGATGTACCCGTATATGACATTCGAAGATGGAACCGAGGTCATTCATTCTGACCTGATTACAGATGGCGATATCGAAAAGGTTATCGTGCATTTTGAGCGACCGACGGCAGAGGGCTTCGACTCCGCTCGTTGTGAGTTGCCTTCCTGTTCGTGGACTGACTGGGAAGGGCATTTTACTCAGAGTGAAAAACGAGCTTTCGAAGAGTGTCTGAGCAAATAATTTAGATTAGTTCGAGTTTAGTTCGAATAAAGAAGCTGAATGCGATGACCTAAAGCGTATGCATTTTTAGTATTAGATGCGTATGAAATGGAGGATGTGAATGGATGAGCTAATAGACTTTAAAAAACGATTTCTCAAGAATGGCGAGCTGGTTTCAATTCCAAAAAAGGAAAGCTATAAAAGAATCATGCTGCTATGGGCCGTCTCTTTCTTTGAATTAAATACAAGTTATACGGAGCTTCAGGTTAATCGTGTGCTGTCACAGCTCTATCCTGATTATGCCGTGTTGAGGCGGTACTTGGTTGATTATGGATTCCTATTAAGGGATGAACGAGGCCTGAAATACGAGGTTAATCGTGATGTTCACGGTATTGAGAGCTAGCCGTCCGGTTCGGGTCCTATATATTGCTAGAGGGATAAGCGAAATAGGCAATTGGTGTGCGAATATTGCTTTGCCAATGCTGATTTACGAGGTAACTCACGATGTTTCTGCAACTGCTTTGATGGTCTGCTGCAGATTTGCCCCCTCTCTGTTTTCAGTTGCGCTCGCGCAGCTGCCTCAGAAGATGGGTATCGGGACACTGCAGGCCATGAGATTGGCAGACTTAATTCGCGCGGGATTATTCGTTTGCTATATTTTTGTTGATAGTAAATGGAGTATGTTTGCTATTACGTGCGCGGTATCGCTTTGCCGAACGGTAGAAATGCCCTGCTTTTACTCGTTGTTAAGAGCCAATACGAATAGTATCAATCGCGACGTAATTAATAATTCGTTTGGGTTCCTGCAGAATTTGATGATGGTTCTGGGGCCAGTTGCCGGCGGTTTTGTTGTCGCTCAATTTGGGGCGGAGGCTGTTCTTGCATTAGACGCGCTTTCTTTTGCCGCGTCGTTCTGGTTGCTGCGAGATGTTCCGTCTGTTATCGAGGTTAATGATAAAGAGGGAATAAGCAAAAATGAAAAAAACAGGACTGCATTTAGTGATCTTAGCGCGAAGCACTTGGCAATTGGTTTCCTATTAATCGATATTTCTAGTGGCGTGGCATTCGGCTCTCTGAATTCTCTTTTGCCAGCTATAGCGCAATTGCAATTTGACTCGTCATCGATACAATACGGATTCCTTCAGAGTAGTCTTACAATCGGACTGTTGTTCGGAAATACAATATATGGTCGTTTAATCAGTGGTTCCGATTGCGTTAAATCATATTGTTTTGTGACGTATCTTGCGCTCGGTGCGTATCTGGCGTTTGGCTATCGCTATGCGTCTGGGATATCGTTTATTTTCCTTTTTATCGTCGGTGCCGGAAACGCCATTCAAGATGTGCTTCTCATAACATCGCTGCAGGATTTGGCGAGAGACGGATCTGAATCGATAAGCCTGTTTTCAATTAGGGAGTCTTTGCAATCGGTTGCTGTTGTTATTTCAACACTTCTTGTTTCGCTGTTCACGAGCATCGCGATGTTCTCAATTCTCGTTACAGGACTTGGTGTATTTTCAATTATGATGGTAGTTGTGTTTCAATTGAATTATTTGCGAAAGATGTGACGTTGATATGCCTAAAACGCTTTTAGTATTTCCCCCAGGATGGAGTCCAGTGGGGCCGTATCTTGCCTTGCCTGTTTTGAAGTCATATCTTCAAGAGGTTGAACAATACAAAGTTGACATTGTTGACTTAAACGTGGAATTTTACGATGACCTCCTATCTTTTAGACATGTCGAAGAGTGCTGTAAAAGGTATCGGGAATCATAGGATTCGTTTAGTTCGAATGTTCAATTAACAATCGAGTTGATACAAAAGTCGGCACTTAATGTTGACGAGGCAAAAGATATTTTCAGATCGAAGAGATACTTTAATCTAAAAGAAAGACAATATGCTGAAAACATTTTTAGAAATGCACTCTATATCATAAATCACGTCTCATATGGAGTTAAATACACGTTCAACTCCATAGATCTGCCCTATGATTATTATTCGACACCAGAAATAATGAAATCGCTTGCGGATACCTTGCATAATCCGTTTATTTCCTTCTATGAAACTGCCTTTCTTAAGCGTATTCAGAGGGAAAAATTCGAGTTTATTGGGATTTCGGTGAGCGGCTGTTTCCAATTGATTTCTGCAGTTACGTTAGCGAAACTGATTAAGGAAGAATGTCCATCTGTTAAACACGTCTCATTGGGCGGCAATTACATTACTCGTTTAGCAGATGACTGCATGAAAGAATGGCATCCCTTTTTTGAATACATTGATTCGATAATGATGTATGACGGCGAAGAGCCGCTTGCACGTCTTCTTGAGGCTCTTGACTCTGGTGATGACAATCTCGACTGTGTTCCAAACCTTTGCCATGCTAAAGGTGGAAAGATATATAAAAACCATCGGATTGAGCAAACATTTATCAACGATACAGTTCCCGATTTCGATGGCTTCGCCCTTTCTAAATACTTCATGCCTGAGTTAATATTGCCGGTTTATTCCTCTAGGCAGTGTTTTAATCATTGCGCCTTCTGCACCATTCCCGGTGCCACCGGTGGTTGTTACCGAAAGATGCCTATATCGAGAGTATTTGAAATAATGTGTCGGTTAAATGAAAAATACGGCACGAGAGTTTTCTCTTTTGTGGATGAAACATTCGAAGGCAAAAGAATGGAGCAACTCGCGGATGAAATAAACGCATCGGGAAAAAACGTTTTTCTGGCATGGAGAAACGAGGTTCTCTCCAACCCTAAGTACAGAAGTTTTTAACAAGATATACCAAAGTGGATGTAGGCAGATTCAGTTTGGCCTCGAGTCATACAACCAAAGAGTTCTTGATCTAATGAAGAAGAACACGAGAGTTGATTGGATTGATCGCAATGTCCATGATTGTCTCAATGCGGGTATTCCTGTTCATCTATTTTTTATGATTGGCTTTCCGACCGAAACTAAAGAAGAGGCTCTGAACACCTTAGCTTATACAGAGAATGTTTTGAATTATTCAAAACAGGTATGTGGTGTTCCATATTCCACGAGAGGATTTACGAATTTTGGTCTCGTTATGGGGTCGGATGTTTGGAATCATCCCGATAAGTATGGTGTCTCTGTAATGCCGAAGTCCCAATATGAGGATTTGCGCCTCGAAGTGGATTATGTTTCAGGCACTGGTTTAACTTTAAATGAAGCAAAATCCTTATCTGATGAGCATCATATTGATTTTTATATGCAAGAGGTCATAAACGGTAGCGACACAATTGACTTGCCCCAGCGGCTTCATATTTCAGAGGTGACCTGGATCCTAGATTCTATTCACGCTGTCAGGTATAAGGGACATTTGACCAAAGTAAAGCGACGGCTAACTAGTCTAAATCCAGCTGATCGAATCTGGCTGGATTCCAAGACCTCTGTCGTGCTCGTTGAGCCATTTGCCTACTTCTATAATTCTGAATACCATCATGTCTATGCTGTTTCCCAGTTGGTATACCTTAAGTTGGCCCGTTTATTGGAGGCCGATTGTAGCATTTCTCTTATTCTTGATCAGGGCGACCTCGAGCTGACAAGGGCGATAGAAGAACTGTTGCATTATGGATTGCTGAATACAAATATCGATGCCGATTATGTAATGCACGATAACGGTTTTCAATTGGTTAAAAGTTCGTTTGTTAAAGAAGTCGGACGCTCAAAAGAGGGGTTAAGAGTACTGCTGAGTTGTGCCACCCATAGAATGTGTGCGGTTAATGATTTTTCGTTCGCTTTGCTTTCGTTGTTTGAAAAGCCGATTACTAAGAACGAGGTGCGCGACATTTTGAAAAAAGAGGGACTATCGACAAACGAGGAGCAATTAAACAAGTTGGTTGATAATTGCATGAAAGCAGATATACTACAATTGATTAGATAGAGGAGGTTTCTGCATGGACGTTATTAACAAAGATCTCTTGGAGCAACTGAAAGAGTCTCAGGAAGAGGGCGTCGTGGTAGAAGTGTTCGACTTTGAGGACTACATGGATAAATTCTGCCATTAGTTTCGGAATTAACTTGCCTCGCTTAAAGGAGAAGTCGATTATCGATTTCTCCTTTTTTAATTAAAGATATTTTTGGAATACATGCTCTTAGCACAGGTTGGCGTCTCAGTAACTGAGAGGTTGCTTTGGCTAGTTAGAGATATGTGAACGTCCGTTAGACTGAATCTCAGGGTAGAAGGGGCCTCCAGTGTCCAGATCAACAAGGCAATGCTGCGTTTCGGCTAATAAGAACGATGGCTTTTTGCGTGTGGCGGCGGCGTCGCCGCAGATTCGCGTGGCCGATGTCGAGGGTAATGCCGAGGTTGCGCTGGCAGCTGTTCGCAGAGCTGCCGAGCGCGGCATTCGCGCGTTGGTGTTGCCCGAGCTTAATCTGTGCGGCTATACCGCGGCCGATCTGTTCCATAACCGCACGCTGCTGCATGCCTGTGAGGCCGCTCTGGTACATATCCTCGACGAGACTCGTGAGCTGCCGATTGTCTTTACCATCGGTCTTCCCGTTGCAGTTGCCGAGAATATCTACAACTGCGCCGCCGTGTGCTGCGCGGGCGAGCTTTTGGGCCTCACGGCCAAGAAGTATCTGCCCAACTATGGCGAGTTCTATGAGCGCCGTTGGTTTGCTCCGGCGCCTGCGGATCCGTGTGGGTTGAATTTGCCGGTCAGGGTCCGGTCCCGCTGGGTTCGGGCTTGTCTACCGTTGCTGTGATGAGGCGCCGAGGACCTGGTGCTGGGCGTGAAGTCTGTGAGGACCTGTGGGTGCCGGCACCCCCTTCGACCGAGATGGCGCTTGCCGGTGCGACGGTGATTCTCAACCCGTCGGCTTCTGACGAAATCATCGGTAAGGCAGATTACCGCCGCAGCCTTATCTCTAACCAAAGCGCGCGCCTGTACTGTGCCTATGCCTACGCGGATGCGAGTGAGGGCGAGTCCACGACCGACATGGTCTTTGCGGGCGAGAACCTCGTCTACGAAAACGGCTCGAAGCTCGCCGCGACCAAACTGCTTACCTGCGATATGGCCATCGTCGACGTTGACCTTGACCGTCTGGTTGCCGAGCGCCGTCGCTCGACGACGTGGACGCGCGCGGACGATGCGCCGGAGGCACGACCGTTGAGTTTTCGTTTGAGGGCGTGTTGGCCGAAGAGCCTGTCCTGCGCGATGCACTCGGCATCGACCGTGTCTTCCCCCGCGCACCCTTTGTTCCGGCCGACCATGGTGACCTGGCCGAGCGTTGCGAGACCATTCTCGACCTGCAGACCGCGGGCCTCAAGACCCGTCTTGCCCATACGGGTACCAAGGCGGCTGTCATCGGTCTTTCAGGCGGTCTGGACTCCACGCTGGCGCTGCTTGTGACCGTGCGTGCCTTCGATGCGCTGGGGCTGCCGCGCACGGGTATCACGGCGGTTTCCATGCCTGGCTTTGGCACGACGCATCGCACTAAGTCGAATGCCGAGTCGCTCGCTCGCGACCTGGGCGTGAGCTTCCGCGAGGTTTCGATCCACGCGGCTGTGGAGCAGCACTTCAAGGACATTGAGCACGATCCGACCGTGCAGGACGTGACCTACGAGAACAGCCAGGCCCGCGAGCGTACGCAGATTCTGATGGATCTGCCAACCAGGCTGGCGGTTTTGTCGTCGGCACGGGCGACCTGTCGGAGCTGGCGCTCGGCTGGGCTACCTATAACGGCGACCACATGAGCATGTACGCCGTCAACGCGAGCGTGCCCAAGACGCTTGTGCGCCATCTGGTGCGCTATGCGGCCGATGTCTTTGGCGGGCGTATTGCCGAGGTTTTGCTCGATATCCTCGATACGCCGGTGTCCCCCGAGCTTCTGCCGCCTACGGGCGACGGCGAGATTGCGCAGAAGACTGAGGACCTGGTGGGCCCGTACGAGCTGCACGACTACTTCCTCTACTACCTGCTGCGTTTTGGCTTTGAGCCGGGCAAGATCTACCGCATGGCGCTCAAGAGTTTCGAGGGTGTCTACGACGCCAAGATCGTCCACACGTGGCTGCGCACGTTCTATCGTCGCTTCTTTGCCCAGCAGTTTAAGCGCAGCTGCCTGCCCGATGGTCCCAAGGTGGGCTCGGTGACGCTCAGCCCGCGCGGCGATTGGCGTATGCCGAGTGACGCTAGCTCGCGTCTGTGGCTTGCGCAGATCGACGCACTCAATGCAATTGACTGAGGTTGGCTAAATTGAACCAATACGGGGTTTGTAAGCGTTACACTTTTGCAATCTGATGGCCCGTATCGCGCGGCGCTCTTGTCGGAGCGCCGCGTTTTTATATCGAAAGGTGGCACCATGCAGGCATCGCAGCGTCTCGACCGCTTTGGCGCGGAGGTCTTCGCCTCGCTCAACAACAAACTGCTTGCGCTGAAGGCTCAGGGCAAGACCATTTACAACATGAGCGTGGGCACGCCCGACTTTAAGCCGTACGACCACGTGGTCGATGCGCTCACACAAGCCGCCCAGGATCCCGAGATGTGGAAGTACGCCCTGCGCGACCTGCCCGAACTCAAGCAAGCCGTGTGCGATTACTATGAGCGCCGCTTTGGCGTTTCGGGCATTACGCCGTCCATGGTGCAGTCGTGCAACGGCACACAGGAGGGCGTGGGTCATTTGGGCCTGGCTCTGCTCGATCCGGGTGATACCATCCTGGTGCCCGATCCGTGCTATCCGGTCTTTGAGGCGGGCGCTAAGATTGCCGATGCCAAGCTCGAGTACTATCCGCTGGTTGCCGAGCACAATTACTTGCCCTATGTGGCGGGCATCGATCCCGAGGTGGCCGACCGTGCCAAGTACATGATCGTGTCACTGCCCGCCAATCCGGTGGGCTCGGTGGGCACGCCCGAGATCTACGAGGAGATCATCGCTTTCGCCCACGAGCACGACCTGTTGATCGTCCACGACAACGCATACTCGGACATTGTGTTCGACGGCGAGCCGGGCGGCAGCTTCTTGCAGTATCCCGGCGCGCTCGAGGTGGGCGTTGAGTTCTTCTCGCTTTCCAAGTCGTTTAACGTCACCGGTGCGCGCATCGGCTTTTTGGTCGGTCGCGAGGATGTGGTCTCGGCCTTTGCCAAGCTGCGTGGCCAGATCGACTTCGGTATGTTCTTCCCGATCCAGAAGGCTGCTATCGCTTGCCTGAACGGTCCGCGCGATGAGGTCGAGGCGCAGCGTCTGAAGTACCAGGAGCGCCGCGATGCTCTGTGCGACGGTCTTGAGGGCCTGGGCTGGGAGCGTCCCAACGCGCATGGCTCTATGTTTGTGTGGGCCAAGCTTCCTGGCGGTCGCACCGATTCCATGGCGTTTTGCGAGGAGCTCATGGAGAAGGCCGGCGTTGTGGTGACGCCGGGCGCGAGCTTTGGTCCTTCGGGCGAGGGACACGTGCGCATGGCGCTGGTCCTGCCGCCCGATCAGATCGCTTTGGCTGTCGAGGCCATTCGCGAGGCGGGCCTGTATTAGAAAGTTGTCTCGGCTCGTCAATAGCTCGAAACCGATTTCGTGCAGTTATTTTACGAATTCTGCAAATAATTTCGGTAAACGGTCGATTTTTGGCTGCGAATAGGAGCATAATCAAAGTCCCGATTGGATGTATTGGGATTACGGCAAGCCGCTCGGGTCGTTCCCGGGCGGCTTGTTTGTGGAGAGAGATGGGAGTTTCTAATGGTTAACGAGAAGAAGGTCGCTATTGTCGGCTGCGGTTTCGTCGGTTCGTCTTCGGCGTTCGCGCTGATGCAGAGTGGTCTGTTCTCTGAGATGGTCCTCATCGACGTGGACAAGAACCGCGCCGAGGGCGAGGCCCTGGATATCGCGCACGGCATGACGTTTGCCGAGCCGATGAAGATCTACGCCGGCGATTATTCCGATGTCGCCGACGCCGCCATGATCGTCGTCACCGCTGGCGCTGCCAGAAGCCCGGTGAGACCCGCCTGGACCTGGTCAACAAGAACGTCAACATCTTTAAGTCCATTATCCCCGAGATTAAGAAGTCCGGCTTTGACGGCATTCTGCTCATCGTCTCCAACCCGGTCGATGTTCTGACCTATGCCGCCATCAAGATGTCCGGCCTGCCCGAGGGCCATGTCATCGGCTCCGGTACCGTGCTCGACACCGGTCGCCTGCAGCAGATGCTTGGTGCCCACGTCGAGGTTGACCCGCGCGACGTTCAGGCCTATGTCATGGGTGAGCACGGCGACTCCGAGTTTGTCGCTTGGTCCAGCGCTCAGGTTGCCGGCGTTCCGCTGAACACCTTCTGCGAGCTTCACGGCCACCTGGAGCACGAAGCCGCCGAGAAGCGTATTGCCGAGGACGTCAAGAACTCCGCCTACACCATCATCGAGAAGAAGCACGCCACCTACTATGCGTCGCCATGGCCGTCAAGCGTATCTGCACCGCCGTCATGCGCGATGAGCAGACCGTTCTGCCTGTCTCCTCGCTCATGGTGGGCGAGTACGGCCTGTCCGATCTGGCCATCTCCATGCCGACGGTCGTTGGCCGCGACGGCGTCGTTTGCCGCGTTCCCGTGCCGCTGAACGATGACGAGCAGCATGAGCTCACCGTCTCTGCAAAGGCCCTTAAGGACATCATCGACAGCGTCGACTTCTCCTGCTAAATCAAGCTCGCTAGAGCGAAAAGCTACAATGAAGGCGTCCGGGTCCACACGGCCCGGGCGCCTTTTTGGTGCAAAGTAACCTGACCCCAATGCACCATCCCTATACACCATGGTTGATGGGAGGGCCATGTCGGATTCGCCTAATTTTTTGACCTATGCCCAGACGGCGTTTGATCCGTTTGAGGAGCGGCCGTTCTGCGCGGTGGATAGCCTGGTCTTTGCGTGGTTGTCCTATTTGCGTTTGCCGGGTGATATGGCAGAGCTGACGAACTGGCAGGGCCTAGACGTACGCGAGCTGCTGCGTGCCGAGTGCTACCGGGACATGATTGACGACTTGTGGGATCCAGAGGGGAGCAGGGCCTTATTGGAGGCCGTGGCAGCAAGCCCTCGCTACCGTGGCGTGCACGTTTGCGGCTATCGTGCCGTGAGCGATGTGGTGGCGACAGAGCAGTTTGCAGCATGGCGTTCCGGTTTCCGGCGGGGTTTAGCTATCTTTCCTTCCGGGGGACCGACAGCACGATTGTGGGCTGGAAAGAGGACTTTAACATGGCGTTCCGGTGTCCTGTGCCGGCCCAGGAATCCGCGGCGCGTTATGTGGACGAGGCGGCGGATGCGATTGACGGGCCGCTCTTGTGCGGAGGCCATTCCAAGGGCGGAAATCTGGCTGTGTATGGTGCAGCGATGTGCTCAAGCGGTGCTCGCAACCGGATTGAGCTGGTCTTCTCCCACGATGGCCCTGGCTTTGTCGAGGAGTTTCTGAACGGAGACGCCTTTGCGAGCCTTTCTGGTCGTATTGATAAAACCCTGCCCCAGTCTTCGATCTTCGGCATGATGTTCGAGACGCAAGAGGACTACGCTATCGTCGAAAGCACCGAGTTTAGCCTGCTGCAACACAATCCCTTTAGCTGGGTGGTCGACGGCTGCGATTTTGTGTATTGCGAACGCTGTCTGCTGGCGCGCGATATGTTGATGGCTCTATTCGCGAGATGCTGCTTGCAGTGTCACCTGGCGAGCGCGAGCGTTTTGTAGATGCGTTGTTCTCCGTGTTTGAGGCTACGGGCGCCGAACGTTTTGCGGATATCGCCGGGAACATGCGCGAGAACCTGCCTGTGATGCTCCGGGCCGCCCAAGGCTTTGACAAGGATACGCGCCATTTTGTTTCGCAGACCATCGCGGCAATTCTTAGATGTGCATTGCTGCCCAAACGCCCTCAGATCGACATGTCCGCTGCCGGTAAGAGTCTGGCAGAACAACTCGAGGCCTGGCAGTCCGAGCTCCTGCGTTAACCATTGGTGCAGAGAAACCTGGCCCCAATGCAGCAATCTTCGATGCGCTTGGGGCGGGCTCGACCGCTATACTGGTTCGTGCCGAAATCGATCTAGAACGGAATGCCGTATATGAAAATCAATCACGCGATTCTGCATATCCTGGACTTTGACTCTGCCGTTAACGTTATGAGCCAGCGCGAGCTCGATATCGAAAGCCGTACCGTGCGCAACTTCGTGACCACGCATCTGCGCCGCGCACGAACCTCGGCCGACAATAAACGTGCCACGTTTGCCGAGAACTCTGCGTTTGGCGGCGAGCTCAAGGGCTATTTCTTCGGCGAGCGCGAGTTCGTGGACCTGTCGCAGCAGATTGCGGAGTTTATCTCCTCCGAGCTCACCAAAGCGAGAAAGCCGAGTCCACCGACGTGCTCGTGGCCGATTTTGACGACGATGAGGATGCCCGCTGGTTTGCCGTGATGCTGTTGGGCTCCAAGCAGGCTTTTATGCACGAAGTGGGCCGCGAGGAGGGGGAGGTGCGCAATGACATCGCGCGCCACTATGCTATTCTGCCAAACCCCTCGCAAAAGGTGCCAAGCTATGCCATCGTGCGCGCGAGCACCATGGAGATCGGCTACGTGGACAAGAAGCGCAAGATTGCCGGCGAGGACCGTATGCTTATCCCCGATGGCCTGCTGCAGTGCGACACGGGTGTATCGGGCAAGGAGGTCATCGACACCGTGACGCGTGTGGTCGAGGAAGTCGCCGAGGAGCATGGTGCCAATACGGCCGTGGCACTCGCCAAGGTTAAGGCTGCCGTTGCCGAGAAGGTTGAGGATGACGAGGAGCTGCCGCCTTGGGATATCGTCGATGAGTCTTTGAGGACGAACCGGTCATCAAGGAAAGCGTGCGCGCGGCACTGACCGAGGAGAAGGTTCCCGAGCACGTTCCCGTGGAGCGCAAGCAGGTCGAGCGCGCTGCCGTGCGCAATCACAAGATCCGTACCGACACGGGTATCGAAATCAGCTTCCCGGCCGAGATGGGTTCGAATTCCGAGTACATCGAGTTCGTCAACGAGCCCAACGGCCTCATCTGCATCGAGCTCAAAAACATCGGGTCAATTGAGAATCGATAAACTGCGCTTGAACTTCAGACAAAGCAAAGGCCGAAACCCTTCGGGACTTCGGCCTTTTTGCTTGGAGCTGAATTGAGTTGCAGACTGAGCATATGTCAGACACTATGACCCAATCCAGGGGCACGGAAACGACAGGAGCCCCCGCTCGTGACCGCGGGTCGGGGCTGCGACAATGTTGTTGAAGTGCCAGAGG